>ENA-ORTY01000158-ORTY01000158.1-human-gut-metagenome-genome-assembly--contig:-NODE-158-length-86370-cov-11.851625_pt1 | contig 86370 bp, 70 predicted proteins | sample MGYA00241917_ERZ509198 | MGnify/ENA primary metagenome ERZ509198 (study PRJEB26280, sample SAMEA2338857) | human gut metagenome | biome: human gut; feature: human-associated habitat; material: faeces...
TTTAACTCCAACAACATCTTTATATTCTAGAAGTGCAGCTTTACCATCTTCATCTTTAACGTTATCACCTTTAGTTACACACTAAACTACACTATAAACACTATGTACTTTAACTCCAACAACATCTTTATATTCTAGAAGTGCAGCTTTACCATCTTCATCTATAAAAGATATACCTCTATCTCCATAGCCAATTCTATCATAACAATTATAACTTATATTATCACATTCGATTATTATATAAATCATTTCATCATTACGATAATCATTATAATCTTTAACCACCTTTTGAATTAAGTGTTTATTCATATCTTTATTTGTTTTATCATTAAAACTCTTATTAGTAGGTGTAGCATTATCTGTACTACTCATTTCATTCGCAGTACGAACTATTTGTGCAACAAATAGTGAAGCATCAGTTGCATCAGTTACTCCATTATATACTATATATATATATATCTATATAAGAAATTTCATAAGTATTTAATAGCCAATTAGTTAGCTAAATTAGCAATGCCGGAATCCAGCATTTTGGTACTCTAAAATATATAGGATTCTGATGTTTTAACAGTTACTAATATCAGATTTCGATGTTTTTTATTATCTTTGCAACATCGAAATGAGATATAAAAATAACAATTATGAAACAAACGTACAGTATGAAAATAGGAGATAAGCTAATAAAAATAGCTAATCCTAAGATGAACGCTAATAAGCGTAGGTATATTAATAAAGCTAGTGAGTATTATGATAAAGCTGCTAGTAAAGTTATTAAAACTGTTTTTACTCTTAATACTAATCGTAATAAAGATAGCGAGAATTATGATAAAGCTGCTAGCAAAGTTATTAAAACTGTTTTTGCTCTTAATACTAATCGTAATAAAGATAGTGAAGAAATATATGAAGGTTTAAAAGGTCAAATAGTTCTAAACAAACCAGGAAAGATTAAGAGAAAAAGTTATCACACAGTAAATGATGATCTTTGGATTTATATAGAAGATTTAAATCCACAACAAGTAGTTCTACTTATTTATATATCTTGTCACTTAGATTATAATAGTAATGTATTTGTAGCTGATTATGAACAAATAGCTAATGATTTGCATCTTAGTTTGTCACGTACAAAGCACTTATTTGCTGAACTACTTGCTATTCCTAATCAAATAATAGCTAAAACCAATATAGCTAAAGTATATCTTATAAATCATAATGTACTATTTAGAGGTAGTTATGATGAATTTATAGATATATACAATGAGTTATATGATGGTGAACAAGCTTGTTTTGATGATAAGAATAGAGTCATCATTGCTTAAACTATTAAAGGTGAACTTATTAAAGTTCACCTTTATTTATATGATTATAAGGATACTTCTTCAATCATAACTTGTTCTTGAATAGTATAACCAGTTCTTTGACGAGCTAATTTTCTATCTACAAGAAAAGCTTGAGTACTTTTAGGATCTAATCCTTTAGGTGCAATTTCTACTACTATCAACATTAGTAGAACGCTTACTTTCACTATGAGATGTTTCCACATCAAAACCTTTTTTGTTCTTGTTGACAAGACCTTTTTAGTTCTTGTCGAGTATTTGTTTTTTCTTGTTGACTAGTAGCAACATGAGAAGCCACTCTAACCTAAGCTAGAGCAGCTTCATCATATTATGAACGATTGGCTTTGCGAGTAGCAATCCAAATAGCCTTGCGAGCCTTGTTGTTAGGAAGATAATCCTCAGGCTTTCCATCATAGTCAATAGCAAATTGACCCAGTTTGCTAACTTTTGTAATAGCAAACTCAGAAGTATGAATACTATCATACTCAGCAATACGAACATTTCCATCACCATCAGTATACTGCTCTCCAGCAGTACGTTCTGTCTGAGCAAGAGTAATAGTAGCACCAGTAAGCAAATCTTCTATTTGCAAATTAGTTGGGTTAGTTGCAAGCAACATAAATGCGATGTCATCACCAAGGTCAGTAGTGTTTTCATTACTAAAGTGCATGAATTGTTTCATGCTCATCTTTAGCAAGTTTCGCTTACCATGAGTGAAGCCATTGCTGGCATCAAGAAAATCAATCTCATCAGCAAGTGCAAGATTAATCACTCTAGAACCAGTTTCAGCATTAGTTCTAACGCTTGCGGAAATAATTGTTGTTTCCATTTTGAATAAGTTTGAAATTAGTAAATAAGCTAGTTCACGACTAGCTAGCAGAAGTCCTTCTCCAGCCAAAACTTTTTTAGTTGTTGCATGACTAGAATTTTTCAGTTGTTGATGAGTAGGGGGGCATTCAATCTTTATCTCGATGACCGGGGGTTACTAGTAATACCCTCTCCCTTACAATCATAAATATGATTTTCTATACTATTACCTTATTCTTTATTATAACTATTATCATCTTATTCTTTTATTATAACTATCTTTTCTAATATTCTTTATCTTTACTATCATTACTTGTTTCATAATTTTCTACCCTACTTTCACTTATTCTATTATCATTAGTTATATCATAATTTATTTTACTATTACTTTTATCATTATCATTATTATTTGTTTCTTATTGTTCTTTATTATTTTTACTTGTTTCTATTTTATCATTACTTTTAATTAATCATCACATTGATTTTACTATTGTTTTACTTACTAATCGTACTGATAGTTATCAACTTTAGTTAATTCCGTTTAACTAATTACAATTCATTACTAATACTATTATTACTTTCATTATTATTATCTATATTTGCAGCACTATTTTCAGTACCTACATTATTACTATTTACTAAGTTAAGTTCTGTAGGCTGAAATAACTTAATAGTACGGACACTATTCAAAGTATTAATTTAAAATATAAAGTTATGGTTGATTTAAAAGTTAATTATCTTGGTCTTAATCAGACCTTTCGTATGCCTACTAGTATGAGTGAAATTAACATGAATGTAATTGCTGATTATGTTAAGCATGTTAATGTTGGTAATGATTATGCTCTTATCGCTGTTGTATTTAAAGAGCGTCCTATTACTATTGTAAGTGTTAGTAAGCAGAATAAGAATGCAAGTGTAAGTGGTGTTGCTGTTATGATTAAGAGTAATACTAATAATGAGTTTATTAAAGGTATTAAACTTGGTGAAACTGTAGTTATTTCTCCTAGTGATATTTCTATGGGACATCACGTTACTTCTCCTGATAATCCTCTTACTCCTGGTTTCTTACTTAATCTTCTTCAAACTAATGCTGATTTAAATAAGAAACTTATGGCAGTTAATGTTCCTACTTATTTTGTAGATTTTAAGATTGTTCCAGTTTGTAATATTCATGGTTCTATAGGAAAGTATGTTCCTGTTAGTCAATATTATATTACTCCTGATGCTGGAGAAACTGATATGGGTAAGTAATCTTACTATCTACATCTTCTACGGGGAGGCTATAAAAGGCGGAGGGAGCTTATGCTCCCGAAGCTTCATATTATATTGCTAATAATGTTATTAATATGAAATATAAAATAAACGATGAAGGTTTAGAAGAAGGTAAATTTCCTAGTTCTACTGGTAAACCTGTTCTTATTGAAAATAAAGCATCTATACTTAAAACTATAGATGATAATATTATAGATAAGGACGTTGCTATGATGATTCTAGTTCAACTTGAAAAAGATGCTCAAAGACATCTAGAAGCTGATGAAGTTACAGCTATTCCTTATTTAGGTAGGATTAAACGAAAAGCTGGTTCAAAAGCTTATGCTGAAAATAAAGAAACTCTAGATGCAGCTAAAGAAACTATGAGTCCTGAAAACTTTGAAAATTTTAGGGCTGCAATGATGAGAGAAGCTGTTATTAGAGACAATAAAGCAAAAGTATATAATTATCAAGTTGCACGTATGGCTAATAAGAATGGTAAAACTTATTGGAAATGTGTTGAACGTCGTGGTAAATATTATGCTAATATTAGGTTTTATTGTTTAGGTTGTTTAAATTATTCTGAACCATGCAACGAGATAGATTAATAATAGATAATCTTTTGCTTATTGATGATAATGGTATGCCTGAAGCTCCAACTATTCGTCAATTAATAGATAAAGATGTTAGAGAGCTTTATACTAGAGATAAGTCTAAAGATAAATCTGGTTATGTAAAAGATTGTATAGTTATTTATTATCTTGGAGACCCTAAGTCTCCTGCAAAACAAAGTGGTTTAAGTGATGCTGAAGCTCTTAAAATGGCTATAGAACAAGCTGGTCTTCCAGCTAACTATATACCTAGTGCTCTTGTTTTGAAGATAATTAAAAGATATTATGCTCAAAATATAGGAGAAGCTGGTAGAGTTGTTGAAAATCTTCTTAAAACTCTACATAATGTAAATATTGCAGTTGATTCTATTAACGCTTTGCTTAATGAAAAGCTTAGAGATAGAGTTAATTTAACTATAGAGAATGTAAGTACTCTTTTAGATTTAGTAGATAAAGTTACTGCTAAAGCTTCTGAGATTCCTAAGACTTTAAAATCTTTGAATGAAGCTAAGGAAAATCTTATGTATGAAAAAGAGTCTGAAAAAGCTAGAGGTGGTGGTGCTATTACTAGTAGTATGAATGCTGCTGATTATGTTTAACATTATATTGTTTAAGTTATGAATAGTATTTATGAAAATAACTTTCTTTATTTTGACGAAGGTCCACATAAATACACAGATTCTTTAGGTAATGAATATCTTAGTGTAACTACTAATATAGAAAATTACTGTCCTAAGTTCGATAAGAAATATTGGCTTAGAAAGAAAGCTAAAGAACGTGGTATTAGTGAACGTAAACTTGAAGCTGAATGGGAAAGAATAACTAAAGAAGCTTGTGAACGTGGTACAGCTACACATAATGGACTTGAAGATGGTATTAAAGGAAGTAGTATGTTTAAAGATGCTATTCAATATCTTAATCAAGTTAAAAGTGGTAGATGTATAACTGTAGCTGATATTCCTAGTCTTACAGCTCATCCTCTAGATATAGAACAATTTAAAGAAGCTACTAATAATAAGTATCCTGAAATATATCAAGTATTTCAATATTATGTAGATAAAGGATATACTATTTATTCTGAAATTGGAGTATTTGTTCCAGAATTACTTCTTAGTGGTACTATAGATGTTCTTTGTGTGAGACCTGATAGATTTGTTATTCTTGATTGGAAAACTAATAAAGATGGTCTTCATTTTACTAGTGGTTTTTATCGTAAAGATAAAACTACTAAACCTATTCAGCTTACTGATGAATGGTGTAATACTCATGAGTTTATGTTACCTCCTTTTGCTCATCTAGAAAATTGTAATGGTAATCATTACACTATGCAATTATCTACTTATGCTAGAATGACTGAAATGATATTAGGTATTCCTTGTGTTGGTCTAGGTCTTTGTCATATTCAAACTCCTTTTATAAAGAACAAATATGGTATGCCTTATCGTGATGTTCACGGTATGTATAAGATTGATAAAGAAGGTAAGGAAATTGTTACTTGGTTTAAGATTAATTATATTCGTAATGAAATAGATGCTATGTTTCAAGATAGAAGAATTAAACTTAATAGTAAAGGACTTCTTAATAAACAAACAAAATTAAATTTTGATTAATATGAATATTGTAGAAGCAATTAAATGTATTAAAGCACAAAAGGCTGTACGTCGTGCTAATTGAAGTGGTGATAAATTTCTTTATTATGTTCCTGCTGCTGATTATTCTGCTATAACTAATATAGCAAAATCTATAGCAAATGATAACGGAAAAGTTCATTATAAGGAATATATTGCCATACATTGTAAAGATGGAGAAGTTGGATTTATGACAAGACGAAGACGAATTAATCCTAGAGTTCTTCATATTGAAGAAGTGGATAATATTAAATATGTTTGTAAAGGTATTCCAGAAATTGGAACGTTTTATGTATTTGGTATATTAAAATAATAAGATATGAATGAAGAATTATATAATAAAGCAACTAAAGCTGATTTCAGCAAAGTACTCGTCAATAAAGGATATGCCTATTTTACTAAAGGTAAGTATAATCTTAATATTATTGGTATCAGAAATGCTGGTAATAGCGTTACTAATAAGTTTGACGATGTTATTGTCGTAGAATATATTGATATGTATGGTATCAAATCTAGAAATATATTTGCTGCTACTACTGAACCTGGTATTACTAGTATGACTAAACCTGTAAGTTATAAAGGTTGTGCTATACTTGTTCCTGGTCAATATCGTTCTGCTTGGAAACTTGGTTATCATAAAGGTAAGTATGAAGCTATTGTTCAATATAAACCTGTAAAAGTTTATAGAGATAATAATAAAGATGCTATTTATGATTTTAATCCAAAGACTATAGAAGAAGGTACATTTGGTATCAATATTCATAAAGCTGGAACACATTCTACTCAAGTTGATAATTGGTCTGCTGGTTGTCAAGTTCTTGCTAATAAAGAAGATTTTGATACTCTTATGAAACTTGCTCATAGACAAATTAGTCAAGGATATGGTAAACTATTTACTTATACTTTAATTAATGAGGAGGATTTATAATGGATAGTTTTAGTAATGAAACGGGTAAAGGTTGTATAATATTACTTGTTTTTACATTTGTTGTTAGTGCTTCTATAATTATTGTAAGTTATTATAATAGAAAGACTAATAATATTATTGAACCTAATGTTGAAATACAGAAATATAATGATAGTTTAAGAATTGAAGTTGATAATTTAGATAGTATTAAAAATGCAAAAGTTATTGAAGTTAAAACTCTTGATAATGATAGTACTATTAAGTTGTTCTATCAACTCATTAAGTAAATCAATAACATCTTCTACGGGGAGGATAGAACAAGATAGTGTAACTATAGCGATTAGCGATATTCGTAAAGCTAATGCTAAACTAATAGAATTAAGTTATGAAAAAGATATTAATAAGAATCTTCGACAAATTATTAGAAATGATAGTGTACTTGCAGAACAAGCTAGACAAAGATATATATTATTGGATAGGTCATGCAAGCAAATAAAGAAACAACGTAATATTGCTTATTGTAGTGCTGGTGCTACTATTATGTTGCTAATTTTAAGTTTGATAAAATGAGTGATAATCATACTGTAGAAAAATATATAGAAAGCTACCCAATGCTTCAATTTATAAACGATAATTATGGTCAATATAAACATGCTAGAGAAGCAGGTTATAAAGATCCTAATGATTTGTTTATGATTGGAGAAAGCGGTGGCTTTCTTCTTGATATACGTAGAGGAGATAAGTTTGTTAATACTAATCTTCTTACTGAAATGGCTTCTCTATATCATATAAATGGTGAGAAATATACTTTATATAAAGAAGATAGTATTCCTCATCGTCAATTACGTAAAAGAGAAGAGCATAGACGTAAACACGGATTTGATGCTCCGTGTTTTATGCGTAATGGTGTAGTTCGTAATCTTCATATTAGTGGAGATATGTATAATTACTTGAATTATACTGTTATTGAACAGCTTGATGAAAAAACTATTATACATACTGATAGAGGTTCTGTTGCTAAGAAGAAACAAGACTTTCCTAAGTTTATAGATGCTCAGTTTTGGACATTTGCTATTATAGAGTTTTGTGAACTTAATGGTTTTCATCTTCTTATTGATAAAACTCGTCGTGGTGGTTTCTCTTATATTATGGCTAGTCATAGTGCTAATAAGATAAATCTTCAACCTAATAAAGTTTGTATTCACGTTGCTGCTGATAGTAAGTATCTTACTAAGCGTGGTGGTCTTACTGATTTTACTATTCGTAATCTTTATTTTTATGAGAATAAGACTTTCTTTAAACGTGGTATTCTTTCTCGTGCTGCTGAAAACTTTACTCTAGGTTTTAAACTTCCTAATGGTGATATTAGTCCAAATAGTTGGAATAGTGCTTTGTTTAGTGCTTCTGCAAATAATAATCCAGATTGTGCTATTGGTAAGGATGCTGTTAGTGTTAAGACTGAGGAGGTTTCCACTATGGAAAACTTTGATGAATATATGAATGTTACTGAACCTGCTATGCGTACTGGTAGTTATGTTACAGGTAACTTATTTGCTTGGGGTACTGCTACTAGTGGTAATATGCAAACATTTGAACGTAACTTTTATAATCCATCTGCTTTTCATTTTATAGCTTTTGAGAATGTTTGGGATAAAGATTCTCGTAATGAAGTTTGTGGTTATTTTAAACCTTATTGTTGGGGTCTTCAAGGTCAGATTGGTGATAGATATGCTATGGATGCTGATGGTAATTCTGACATTGAAATGGGTCTTAGAATTGCTTATAAAGAACGTACTGATAAGAAAGTTCATAGTAAGACTTTTAGTGATTATATTAATTACTTAGGTCAATATGCTAATATGCCTAGTGAATCATTTAGTTCTACTAGTGAAAACTTATTTAGTTCTGAAGCTTTAATGAATTGGGAAGAAGTACTTAAAAATGACCCAGCTTATACTAATATATCTGATGATGGTATGTTCTTTGAAGATGCTGATGGTAAAGTAATATTTAAAACTAACGCTCGTATTAAAGCAGAAGGTGGTAAGTTTAATAAAGATTTCTTTGATTGGATTCAAGGTGTACCTCGTAAACAACACGAACATCCACACGGTTGTGTTCGTAAATGGTTTGAACCTATTAAAGTTAATCATATTAATGAAAATGGTAAATATGAAGTCGGTATTCCAAAAGGTCAATATTCTATAAGTTATGACCCTGTAGGTGTAAATAAAGAAACTAGTGGTATCACTAATAAACATTCTCATAATAGCATTAAAGTTTGGGAAAATCCTACACAATATAATGGTTTTAAAGGTAAAGTAGTATGTGCATATTATGGTCGTCCTGAGAAACTTGAAGAAGCTGATAGAATATGTTACTTTATGGCAGTTTATTATAATTGTATAGGTACTACAGGTGTTGAGGTTAACCGTGGTGAAACTGTTAGTAATTTCGCTAAATGGAAAGCTTTAAAGTATTTAATGAAAGACCCAGTAGAACTTTGGGATAGTTCTATTAAAGCTAAAGTTACTGCATCTTATGGTGTAAATATGGGTGGTGGTAGCGGTCAAGGTACTACTAAAGTTCTTGAAGGACTTCGATTACTTAAAGAAATGCTGTATAGTGAAGTTGGTAAAAAACTTGATGGTACACCTCTTTATTTCTTTCAAACTATTTATGATTATCAAACTATACTTGAACTTCTTAAATGGAATGATAAAGGTAACTTCGATAGAGTATCTGAAATGCTTATACATGCACTTCAATGGAAACTTAATGATGTAGAAGCTGCTAAAGAACTTGCTCATCGTAAGAAAGCTACTATTGAAAATTATAGTGATAATATTTGGAATCGTTCGTGGTTTACATAATAATTAGTTAACTAAATAAATATACGTATGTTTAATAGTAATTTAACTTATCAGTTTCCTAAACAAAAGGTTAGTGCTTCTGAGAAAGCAAAACCTTATTGGTACACTAATAGTATAGATTATATTATTGGTTTAGGAATTAGTATGAATGACCGTAGTGATACTGAAACTAAGATTCGTATTCTACACGGTGAATTACCTCAAGAGTTTTATAGAAAAACTCTCAATCCTTATAATGCTAGTAAAGAACGTTTTAAGAACTTTCCTGCTACTCTACGTAACTATGATATTATGTCTGACATTATACGTAGATATATAGGAGAGTATTTTAAGAATCCTCACGACTTTGTTGTAGGAGCTAATAATCCTGATATAGTATTTAACAGAAATGCTGCTCTTAAACAAAAGATTATGGAAGCAGCTCAACAAGCATTTCAACAAGAATTTCAAAAACGTTATCAAGCTGCTGTTCAACAAGCTGAAGGTCAAGGACAATCTGTAGAAGCTATAAATCCTCAAGATGTTATGCCTGACCCAGAGGAATTTATGAATAAATTTAACCAAGATTACATAGATAATGAAAGTAAGCAAGGTCAAGATATTCTTAATTATATTAGAGATATTACTAATGACCTTAATATTTATCTTACTGCATTTTTTAATTATTGTGCTTTTGGTGAATGTTATACATATACTGAACTTAGAGGAGATAAGATTATTAAAGAATGTGTTCCTTTAATGGAAGCTTATCCTATTCCTAATAGTGAATATATGATTGAAGACCACGATATGTTTGCTAGAAAGATGAAGATGAGTTATAATCAAATTCTTGATGCTTTTGATGATTATCTTGATGATAATGATAGAAGTTTCCTTGATAAGTATTATAATGATGCTGCTTATGCTACAAAGACTGTCCCTTTAAGATATGACCAATACTTTGAACATTATGCTAATGTTTGCGAGAAGTTTACTGACGAAGAACGTAGAATGTTTAGAACTAAAGATGAACATCCTAGTGCTCGTAATAATAATCTTTATGAAGTTTGGCACGTAGTTTGGAAAGGTTTTGCTCGTCAAGGTATTCTTACTTTTGTAAATCAACTTGGTTTTCAAGAACAAAGAGTTGTAGAAGAAGATTACGAATTAAATAAAGAAGCTGGTGATATTAGTATTGAATGGGAATATAAACCTCAAGTTTATGAAGGTTATAGAATAGGAACTAGATATAGTGGTATTTATCCTGTTAAAGCTAGACCTATACTTTATGAACGTAAAGGTAAACTTCCTTATAATGGTATTATGGAAGTACTTCCTTATTTTGGTAAGTTTAGTATAATTGAAACTATTACTCCTTTCCAAGTATTTCGTAATATAGTTTCTTATCATCAAGAAATGGTAATAGCAAAGAATAAAATGCTTATTATGCTTTTGCCTAAGTCTCTTGTAGCTAATGACACAGAAGACGCTATTTATAGAATGGCTGCTGATGGTGTACTTCCTATTGATGATGAAGAAGATGCAGCAGGAGTTAAGATGCAAAACATTAGATTACTTAATGTAAATATGGGTCAATATATTACAGAACTTAGTAATCTAAAAGAAGCAATTAAACTTGAAGCTCGTGAGCTTGTAGATATGAATGCTCAACGTTATGGACAAATTGCTCAATCTGCTGGAGCTTCTACTACTCAAACTGCTGTTGCTCAATCAAGTACTGGTTCTGTTGTAATATTCCAAATGTTTGACCAAATGAGATGTGCTGATTATAATAGAGATTTAGACTTTGCTAAATGTGCTTATATTGAAGGTCTAGAAACATCTTATATTGATAAAACAACTGGTAAGAAACATTATCTTAGTCTTGATGTAAATTCATTTGTTGGTTCTGACCTTAGTACTACTGTTAGAAATAATGCTAAGGAAATGGATAAGATTCAGCAATTAAAACAATGGGCATTTAGTGCTGCACAAAATGGAGATTTGGATTCTGCTCTTGCTGCTATTACTGGAGATAATGTTGCTGCTATTAGTGATGCTGTTAAGAAGTTTAGTCAGTTAAAGCAACAACATGAAGAACAAATGAAACAAATAGACCAAGCTATTCAAGAACAAGCTAATCAACTTGAATTACAAAAGATTGCTGCTAAAGGTGAGCAAGATAGAGAAACACTTGCTCTTAAAGCACAATATGATTTACAACTTGAATATGCTAAAGGTGATATAGCTTTACTTGGTGATACAAATCCTCAAAATGATGAATATGCTAAGAATCAATTAGCTCGTATTCAAGAGGAAAGTAAGAGAGCTAGTGAAGCTGCTAAACTTCAACTTGAAAGACAAAAGCTTGCTATGGATGCATATAATAAAGCTGCTGACCGTCAAGTAAAGAGAGAAGAAATGGCTAATCAATTAAAGATAGCAAAGACAAATAAGAATAAATACGATAAGAAATAAGTGTTGTTTTGTTGGTTTTATTGTGTCTAGGAGTAGTGCTCGTGAGAGTATTACTCCTTTTATTTTAGATGTTAAAATCTTATTTAATATTTTAAATTCTTCTCTAAGGCGTTATTTATAAATAGTCGATTAACATATAAGCTAGTATCGTTAAATTGATTGTAAGCTAAATAAAGTGCCTCTACGTGAATATTTATATCAAATGAAGGCAGTTGGATAGCTTACGCAAATTAGAAATTAAGGTGCTGGAATTGCATAAGAAACTGATGCTCGTAACGATAACATTAATGATATTTATTCTATTAATAATCTGTCTGATGGAACTTCTAATAATGATGGTTAAATAAGTTATGCTTTTCTTGATACTGCAAATAAAGGTATTACTTTTGCAGCAACTAACAAGTGTTAGTGTATTTATTAATCATTTAAAATATAAAGCTATGTTTGTATTTCGTAATAGTATTGGGTTCGGACAACATCATCGTTTGATGATTGAACTTGATAATATTGATTTTGGAAGTGGCGGTGGTAATGGTACTGGTACTAACGCTAACAATAACCAAGGTAACGGAGGCGGCACTGATAATAATAACGGTGGTAATGGCTCTGGAGATAATAAAGATGGTGACGGTAAAGATGGTGAAGGAAATGATAAAGATAATCCTGAGCCTGACAATACCAAAGATAATCCTGATAATAAGGATAATGACAAAGACAATCCATCCAACCCTTCTACGGGGGGTCTTGAAGTAGGTACAAATGTTGAGTTTGAAGGCAAAACTTATACTGTTGCTGAGAATGGAGACCTTGTAGATACTGATGGTAAAGTTTTTAAAGAAGCTAAAGATGTCGATGAGTGGATTAAATCACTTGCAGTTGATGAACCTGGAGCTGAGGTAAATATTGAAAATATTCGTAAAGCTATGAATATTGATATTACTGATGAAAATGGTAATCCAGTTGAATTTACTGATGATATTGAAGGCATTAAGAGTTACATTAATTCTGCTATTGAACTTAAATCTAATGAAGTAGCTGCTGCTGCTGTCAATAAAGTATTTGTTGATAATCCTATTCTCAAACAGTTTGTTGATTATCTTACTGTAAATGGTGGTGACCCTCGTGGTTTTGGTGAACGTCCTGACCGTTCAGGTATTACTGTTGATGAGAAGTCTGAAGAGCAACAAATTGCTATTATTAAAGCTGCTGCTAAAGAGTTTGGTAATGCTTCTCTTAATGATAATTACATTAAGTATCTTAAAGATTCTGGTGGTCTTTACGATGAAGCTAAAGTTCAACTTGCTAACCTTCAAAATGCTGATAAGCAACGTGATGAGAATGAAGCTAAACAAGCTGAAGCTTATCGTAAACAACAAGAAACTGAAACTATTGCTTATTGGAAAGGTATTAAAGATACTATTGATAAACGCGAAATTGGAGGATATAAACTTCCTGAATCTCTTGTTAAAGAAGTTAATGGACAGAAAGTTACTGTTACTCCAAATGATTTTTATGATTATCTTTCTCGTGGAATTAAAGGTGAAGATGGTAATATTGCTACTGCTTATGAGCGTGCTCTTGCTAATCAATCTCCAGAGGAAGCTACTAATCAAGAATTACTTAGTGCTTGGTTGATGTTCACAGGTGGAACTTATAAAGACCTTGTTAAGATGGCTATTAATAATGAGCAGGTTAAAACTTTAAAGCTTGTTGCCAAAGGAAATAAAGGTCATGGTACTGTACGAATTACTAAGCCACAAACTAATAATAATAAAGCTATTGATAATATTCAATTTAGCTAAATGTTTAATTAATTAATCAATAATTATGTACGCAATTCGTGAAGTGCAACGTGGTAACTATGATGACCGTGGTTATTCTAATGAGGAAACTATTGCTCATCTTATGCTTACCAAACCTAGTGAGATTAATTCTATGCTCACCTATACTTTTGGTATGGATGATGATAGATTCCCACTTAATTTCCTTACAGAAGGACAAGGTACTGCTGGTGTAGTAGATATTGCTACTACAGATTGGACTTGGAAGACTATGGGTCGTATGAAGTTCAATGATTCTGTACTTTGGTTTAACACTGCTAATACAACTCCTGGTAAAGGTGGTGCTACTTTTGAAGTTGAGTTTAAGACACACTGGTTCATTGAGCAGTATGGTTTGATTGCTCCTGATGGTGTAACTCAAGTTCGTATTATGAAAGATCTTGGTCATGGTTCTCATGGTGGTTATTTGTATCGTCTTCGTATTACAAATCCTAATCCAAATGCTTACGTTAATGTAGCTCAGAATCTTGGTGTAGGTATGTTCTGGTCTTTGACTGCTCCTACTATTCCAGAGTCTTTCTCAAAGGGTAATCGTACTAATACTATGGGACCTGGTAAGATGACTTCTCAACTTGAGTTCCATCGTTATAGTAAAGAGATTGCTGGTAATATTAGTAATACTGTTGTTACTTATGAGTTTAAGACTAATGGTGGTGGTACTACTAATCTTTGGATGAATGAGGAGATGCGCCAGTTTGAGCTTCAGCAACGTGTTATGAATGAAGAGCGTCTTTGGTTTGCAGAGTATAACAAGACTGTAAATGGTGAGATTACTCTTATTGATGAAGACAATGGTCAGCCTATTCCACATACTGCTGGTATGCAACAGATTTGTCGTGAAAGTAACTATGATACTTATGGAGAGGAACTTACTCTTAATAAGTTGAATCGTACTATTGGTGATATTCTTGACCGCAATACTGATACTGGTAATATGGATGTAGTTCTTGCTTGTGGTAAAGGTTTTGTTGAGGACTTTGACCGTGCTATTAAGAATGATGCTCGTGATAATGGTTTTATTACTCCTCTTGGTGACAAGATGATTAGTGAATCTAAGAGCGGTCTTTCTTATGGTAATTACTTCCGTCAGTATAAGACTGTTGATGGTCACATGATTACTCTCAAGCATCTTGGTTTCCTTGACCGTGGTACTTTTGCAGACAATGCTCGTGATAATGGTTATATCCATCCTCGTACTGGTCTTCCAATGACTTCTCACCAAGCATTTATGCTTGATACATCTTCTTATGATGGTCATAATAATATTCGTAAGGTACGTCTGAAGGGCCAAGAGCATATTGCTGGAGTTGTTAAAGGTCTTACTCCAATTCCTGCATCATGGGGCGGTTTCCCTGCTAATACTCTTTCTACAGATATTGATGTATCTCGTTATGAGGTTAAAGATTCTTATGGTCTCCAAGTTGACCGTAACACTAAGTTCTTCCAACTCAAGTGTGTACTCTAATATTTAAAATTTGATTGCTATGACTGATATTAAAATTGAAATTCCAAAAGGAAGTCCTGCAAATAGTGGAAACGATAATACTCCTGCTGAAGGTGTAAATCCTTCAGCAGACCAGACACAAGCTGAATTAGAAGCTAAAGAAAAAGCTGCTCTTGAGGCAGAACTTGATGCTCCATATTTTGAAAAGAAGACTGTAGTTATTTCTTCTGTTCGTAATTATTCTGCTTATCGTAGAATTAATATGCAAGCACTTGGTAAACCTAAAGCTACTATCGGTTCTTCTGTTAAATCTGTACGTATTCTTATGAGTAATAAAGGTGAGCTAGCTGCTTATTATCCAGAGATTATTGGTATTGCTGCTAATCATCCAGACTTCGTTACTAGAGTTAAAGGTTATCTTAATAACATTTTCTTTGATGTTAATGATGGTGATAAGGAACTTAATATTTCTTTCCATTATAATCATAAAAGAGATTATCTTGCAATCAAAGCTGAAGAAGATAAGATTCTTTCTGCTTATGAAAAAGTTGACCGCTCTAATGAAGCAGAGCTTTATAAAGCTGCTGTTAAACGTGATGAAGCTATTACTCGTCTTGAGCAAACAAAGTACCAGTATGGTATGCCTGATAACGTAGAGGAATATATTATTTGGCGTCATTGTCTTAACTATCCTGATGTAGCTAAAGATGAAGCGTTTATTAATAGTAATTCTAGTCTTCGTTTCTTCATTAAAGATGTTGCTAAAGAAGAGAATCGTAAGGTTAAACTTATTGTTGAACGTAAGAAAGCTATTGAACGTCTGGTTGAACTTCAGTCTTCACCAAGTAAAGTTAGTGCTACTTATATTCAGTATTGTAGAACTAATGGTCTCAATATTTCTGATGGTCTTAATAAGACTACTCTTGAACAAGTTGACGACCTTATGAAGTTTGCTACTGATGACCCTAAGAAGTTTAATTCTATCGTTACAGATAATAATCTTCTTGATAAAGCGTTTATTGAAACTCTTATTACTAGAGGTGAGCTTGTTCGTTCAGAGTATAATCAGCAAATTAATACTCCTGAAGGTCAGTTTGTTGGTGCTAATATTAATGATGCTATTGCATTCTTTAAGAACCCTGATAATAACAGACTAAAGAATAAGTTGGAAAACAAATTGAAACTCTTTTAATTGATAAAGATATGACTACTGCTGAAATGCACCAAATGTTCAGAAACTATGCTCAACAAATGGGTATGCAGAATGTGAGAGCAATACTGCCTTCACAAATAGATATGTTGCTGAACAATTCTATTTCGGACACTGTAAATCAAGTGATTGCTCAAAACATTGGTAGTACCAGTGATAGAGTAATCACTGATAACTCAAAGCTTAATCAAGTTAATGTTCTTAAAAGTCTTTATAAAGTATGGAAAGGTAAAGTTACACTTCCTACTCCAAAGACTAACTATATTGCAAGTTATATACTTCCTCTTGAAAATTTTGGTATTGCTACAGAAGCTAAAGATACTAAAATTAAAAAAGGTGATAACGTATATGGTACTCCTGGTAGTGCTGATGTAGGTAAACCTAAGAAGATTGACTATTTCTTCCTTGTAGATTTGAGCATTGATTATGTTAAAACTTTGGGTAGTGGAAGATTCAATACTAATATTTTTCCAATTCGTCTTATTGATGACCAATATCTTGCTGATGTAGTTAATGATTTTGTAATGGCTCCTAGTCTTAGAAGTCCTGTAGCTACAATTCATGATACTAACATAGAACTTTATATTGATAAACCTGATGCTGCTACTAAGAGTACTCCTGAAAGTTATACTTTTGGTGATGGTCTTAAAGTAAATGAAATTCGTTTGTCTTATATTGGTAAGCCTGGTATTGTTAAGTTTAATGAAGACATTGGTGGTGAAGATGTTGATTGTGAACTTCCAGAAAGTATGCATGTTGATATTGTTAAACACGCTGTAGATTTATATCGTACTGCTCTTAATGGTGGTATTGTAAGTGCTCAAGGTGCTCAACAACAACAGCAACGTGAGAATGTCCGTAATAATGCTAGAGATGAAGGTCATGAACCTGTTCCTCGCTAATATTGTATAACTTATAATTTTAAATAATAATGAGACAACTCTTTATTTGTACTAGTACAGCAGTTCTTGCTGCTACTGGTACTCCACAAGATTTGACCAAAGTAGCTGCTGGTACTATTGGTATTTGGGAGAATGATGATGATTCTAAGTGGCTTGCTGCTGCTCCTGCTACTGATTTCAGTATTGCTTACGGTCGTCCTAATAGCCAAGCAGTTGTAATTCCTATTGATTTTGCTTCTGCACGTGTAACAACTTCTACTCCTCAAGCTGGTGTTAAGTTTAAGGCAGAGATTACTATTCCTGAACCTGTTGCTGGTAAGGATTATACTCTTCAACTTATTAAGCTTGGTACTGAGAAGCATGAGCGTTATTCTTGGACTGTTACTGATAATGGTTCTCATAAGACTACTGCTGCTAAAATGGCAAAGTCTCTTGGTGATCAATTCACTAATATGATTGAAGCTGGTAATCAAGAGCTTGATGGTCTTAAAGTAACTGTAGAAGCAGCTAAGGTTACTATCGAATCTAAGAAGAATTATCAAGGTTGGAATCTTATTGCTGCTGACGATTTGGTTGGTACTAATGTTAATATTACTGCTGCTGTAGCTCCAACTCTTGATGCAGCTTATGTAAAGAACCTTGCTTCTTTCTGTTCTCAGAATCGTGGTTTCTCTAATGTATATCGTGATGGTGCTTCTATTTATCCTGGTTATCCTATGGAGGTAGAAGATACAACATATAAGATGTACTCAATTCAGTTTAAGTGTCCTAGAAAGTATGGTCGTACTCGTGATGAAGCTCCTATTCAAGAAGTAACTATTGTTGTTCCTGTAGGTAATTCTACACTTACTGGTCTTCTTGATACAATTCTCGCATTTTAAATAGGTATTAGTTTATAAGGAGAACCTAACTGTCTTCTACGGGGAGGTTCTCCTTTTATTGTTACTATGGAAGATTTTAATCAAGTTAATCAAATAGTATCTGATGCGATTAAAGATTCGTCTTATATAACAGTTTTAATAAGTAGTGGAGTTTATATTCTTTATACTCTTATTATTAAACTAGTTGACCTATTTAAAACTAAAGACAGAAATAAACCATTAATTCAAATGGCTTCTGCTATTAAAGAAGTTAGTGAAAATGTAGTTAAACTTAATACTGTTTTAGATAAACAGATTCAAAATGCAGAAAGTAAAGAACTAACTAAAGTTCGTCAAGTTATAAGTTTAGCTTTTGATAGTTTTAGAGCTAATATTAGTAAGACTTGTAATGAGATTATTATTCATAATAATATTGATAAAAATAAAGATTTAATTAGAGAAAATCTTTTTAAAACTATTAGTACTGAATATTATAAACTTTATAATGTTTTTTCTGTTTATGAAGTTGATGGAATTAATATTGCTACAAAAATTAAAGATGGATGGATTGACGATACAACTAAAGAATGTTTAGAAGTAATATATGATGGTCAAGATAAAGATGTTCGAATTGGACAAATTCTTAATAAACTTACTATTATAGCTAATGAACATTCTGTTTATGTAAATAATAAAGTTTTTAATCATTGAACTATTTAATAAGATGTTCTTATGAATAACAGTGATGTTGCAAACATTATTAAACAAGACCTTGAGAAGAAAGAATTAATTGGTATAAAAACTAATATAGTTCTTTCTTCTCAAGGTTATATTGTAAATAATAGTAAGACTTGTAAAGCTATTTATAATCATATTCTTCAAGAATGTATTGATAATTATGATTGTCTTACTGATGATAAATTAGAGGCAATTAGGTCTCAAGTAAATAAAATTTAAATAGTAAGTCGTATGGAAGAAATTAAGGTAAACCGCCCCGTAAAAGAGTTTGTAGATAATATGCTTTCTTATGCTGGGCAACATAATAAAGTTGTAGTTAAACAACTAGAAAGAGATAGTACTGAAGAAATTCATCCAGAAGTACTTTATCTTACTATTCCTTCAGAATGGACTTGTACATATCATCAACTTATTAATTATATTGCTGATGCAGGTAAAGGTATTATTGATGATTGTACTTTTGCTTGCAAAGGTGATGGTAAGAAAGTGTTTAACTGTTGGGGATTATTTCAAAGTGCTTGTGCTGCTCATCAACAATCAGATTATACTAAAGCTAATTTTTATTATAATTATGTAAAGCAACAACTCGAAAATTATTATGATGATTTAGGTAAACCAATTTATAACGGAACTAATTATTATCCAATTACTCCTGATGGTAAACTTAAAGCTCTTTGTAGTTGCAGTGAAAACAATTTTAAATTTGTTGTAGATACTGAAACTGGTAAACTTTATCAGAAGTATCTAGATAATAAAGATAATGGTGAAGCATTTACTATTGCTGATGATGGTCATTTAAATGTTGAATCAGATAATGAAGTTTAGTCAATTAGTATTCCTGATGGCTTACATTTATGTCTATATGTAAAGGATGTAATAGATGATATTGATGGATATGACGGAATAGCTTTTAATCGTTGGTATGCAGATATGTGTCGTAAAGGTATTCAAATTGATTGGTATAATTGTCGATAACATTAATGATTTGAAGCAGCTAATGTTGATATAAATGTTGGCTGTTTTAATTGTGTTAATTAATATATAGATAGTGTAGTTATTAATAATAAAAAATCTATATTTGCAGCAATTAAAGATAATGATAATGGAAATAATAAATCAAATGATACAACAAGTAATAAATAGTTTTGATTTTACTTATTGTGTAGTAGTTAACGCTTTAACTTATATATTAGTTACTGTACTTATTTATCTTTGTCAAGGTAATGTAACTAGAACAATTAAGAAACTTGTATTGCTTTTTAGTATAATAATTGTTAGTACTATATATTATGCTATTGGAGGTGATGCAAAACTTATTATAAATAGTTCTATACTTGCTCCTATAAGTTGGACTTGGATTATTAAACCAATTCTTTCTAAGCTTGGTTATGATTATAAAGATATTGATAATAAAATAAATTAATATGAGAACTGTTGATACTGAAACTGCAACTATTGTAAGTCTCGCTGGTGTTAATAACACTCTGTTTAATCAACTTAGAACTGCTGGTATTATTCAACTATAAAATACCCTTGCTTCTTGCGATGCTAGATGTGTGTGTCCGTAGCCCCTGAGACTAGTGATTAGTCTTAGGGGTTTTATGTGTCTTCTAGACGTTAAAAAGTTATTTAAGAATTTTATTTCTTTAGAATTTACGTTCTAAGCGACTTTTAGTTAACTTGTGATTAACTAATAACAGACATATATTTCTTATCATTAGAAGCTAAATAAAGTGGGTGTACGGCAATGTTCGTATTAAAGTTTGATAGTATAAATCACATAAGGAGGAGGCATAATTAATCAAATTATTAATCTGATTGATGTTTAAATTGCTGAAATACTAAGTCTTGAAAGTCCTCCTCCTTTTACTAATATAATTAATTATAATATGAGTAAAATTCCTGCTATTAATGAGATAGACGCAAATAGCCCTTCTCAAGAGTCTAAGGAAGTTGTAATTAAAGCTACTGATGTGTCTCCTGATATTAATGAAGTTCAGGAGACTATTAGTGGTGCTGCAACTATTCAAGAAGTTGATGGTACTCGTAAACCTACAATTAGTGAGATTTATAAGATTGTTACTGATGGACTATTTGAATCTACATCTAATTGGTGGGATTATGCTTATAAACTTTCTCAAGCTCAAATTAATCAAGATATTATAGCTCGTCTTGATAGAGGTGAAATTGGTGGTGGTTATAGTAAAGGTGTTGATATTATAACTACTACTAGTAATAAAATTCCTAGTAACACTAATGTTTATTCAGCTTTAAAAAGTGATACTCTTTATCCTAAGAAGTTGAATAATGAAACTATTAATGGTATTTATAAATTCATAAATGGTATTACTATTGGTAAACGTACTGCTTATACAGGAGGTACTTGGTCTATAGACCAATTAGGTAAAACACATCTTACTACAGATTATCTTTATGTTAGACTTAAAGCTATGTTTGAAACACTTCAAATACTTAATGTTGATACTATTGGTGGTAAACTTGTTATTTCTCCTGCCGGTAGTATCAATATTGTTTATGTAGATAACATTAAAGTTACCATTGACGGTAATGAACAAAAGGTTTATCGTTGCTATTTTCTTGGAGAACAAGAAGGTGCGGAGATAAAAAATAAATGGAAAGTTGGAGACCAAGCTCAAGCTAAAAGTTTTAATGTAAAGAAAGGAACTTATCATAAAAGTGGTAATCATTATTTTTGGAGACTTGTAGTTGGTGTTAGTACCGATACTGTAACTATTGATGGCAAGAAATATCATTATATAGATTTAAGTCAATTAATATCTAATGTTGGTGCTGATACTCCTGCTCCAGGTGATGTACTTAATCAGCTTGGTCATAGAGGCGATGATTTACAACGTCAAACAGCTATAGTTCTTAACGCTGTTGATAATTATGCTCCAAGTATTACTCTTTATGCTGGAATTAATGATTTTACATTATCAAATAAAGAGTATGTTGAGTATGGTGTTTATCAAGGTAAAGCTTTCTTCAATGTATATGGTGATATGTATATTGGAGATAAAGGTGGTAAGCCTAAAACTTATATTAAATACAAAAACGGTAAGATTGATATTAAAGCTAATCTTTCAATAGGTTCTAGTATTGATGGTAAAGACCTTGCTAAATATATTAAAGAAAATGGCGGTGTTGATGAAAAAACTGTAAAAAGTCTTATTAATAATGCTCAAGTTATTAAAGACCTTCAGAAACAAGCTGATGGTGCTATTGAAACTTGGTTTTATGAAGGAAAACCTACTCTTAACAATCTTCCTGCTGTAGATTGGACTACTAATGAGATTAAGAAAATTCATGTAGGAGATTTGTACTATGACCAAATTACTGGTTTTGCTTATCGTTTTACTAGATACAATGATGATGTTAATCCTTATGCTTGGAATCGTATAAAGGATAATGATATTGTAGAAGCTCTTGAAGCTGCTAATAATGCTAAAATTACAGCTGATGGTAAAATGAAGATTTTCTATAACACTAAACCTACAGATTATCAAGTTGGTGATGTTTGGATTCTTCCTGCTGATGCTACAATTAATGGAGTACGATATTATAAAGGTGATATTCTTACAGCTACTGTTAAAAGCACTGGGTTCAATGAAAAACATTGGACTAAGAAAGTTCGCTATATTGGAAGTAAAGAACTTAATGACAATATAGATAAAGTAAATAAAAAGATTAATGATATTAGTGCTACAACACTTCCTGGTCTTAATGATAAATTTAACAAATTTGCTAAAGACGGAATACTTGATTCTTCTGAGAAAGCTAGACTTACTGACTTACTTAATCAAGCTAATAATGAGGTTTTATCAGTTAATGAGCAAATTACTAATATTATAAAGTCTAATTATCTTACTAACGATAATGCAAATAAAGGTAAGCTTATAAAAGCTCAAACAACTTTGAGAACTGCTTGGACTGAATATAAGGCTTTAATTGATACTCTTATTGTTAGCACAAATCCTATTACTAAAAATAATATAGCTGAAGCTAGTAGTAAGTATACAAATCTTCAAAATTCTATTAAAGCAGTTAAACAATATCTTGCTGCTTGTCAAGCTGATATACTTTCTAATATAAGAATTGATATTAGTTCTTATAAATATCTTAAAGAAGCATTTAAAGGTAAGACAGAAGTTAACGGAGGTCTTGTTGTTACCAATGTTCTTCAACTTAGACAAACATCTGATGTTAAATCTCCTATTACTGCTGGTATTAGTGGTCTTCAAGGTAAAGCTGATAAAAATGGTGTTGTAGATAAAGATACTTACGACATAACATCTATTGCTGCTTGGTTTGGTGGACCAATGGTAGATAAGGATATATTTACTGATGATCAACTTAAAAATAAAGTAGCAGGTACTGATTATGCTAGAAGTTTGTTCCGTCACGATGGTAGTGGTTATCTTGCTAGTGGTGCTATTTATTGGGGAACTGATGGTATTCTTCACGGAAATCCAAATAGTTTTATTCTTCAAGGAACTAGTCTTGCTACTATGTTCAGTTATGTAAGACTATTCTATTTACATTATGCTAATACAAACAAAGAAGGAATTACAGGAGTAGATTATATTACTCCTACTAAAACTTTTTCTAGATTAGATATTCTTACACAAGGTGGTACTGAAGCAGGTTTAAAGCTTCCTACTGGTTTGTTTATTGGTAGTTCTACTACTGGAGGTTCATTTCAAGTAGGTAATGTTATTATTAGAACAAAAAATGGAGACCCTAATATACTTGAAATAGTTAGTGCTACTAATGGTAAAACAGCTCATCTTGGAATACAAGGAGGAGTTAGTGCTTATGGTACATACACATCTTCTACGGGGGGTGGAGGTGGACTAAACGCTACTGTAGTATCATACGCTAAAATTATTGCTGGAAATTATAACGATACAAACCTTACAAGTATTCCTAATGCTTATAGCATTAAAGCTCTTTACAATGCTATTCAAAATATTGATGTAAGCGGTCAACTTGGTAATTATCTTCTCAAGACTGATGCTGCTACAATGTATCAACCAAAAGGTAATTATCTTACTAGTCAAAGTATTGATGGTTATGTAAATAATATTGCTACAAGTGGTACTGGTAATGCTATTACAAGTGTTACAAAGAGTGGTAAAACTATTACCTTTACTAAAGGTGCAACGTTCCTCACTAGTCATCAAAGTCTTGCAAACTATTACACAAAATCAACTACAAATAGTCTTCTTGAAGCGAAAGCTGATAGAGGTTCTGTAATGATATTCAAAAACAACAATAGTTCATACGTAAATGCTTCTTTTGAAGATGCTGAGATTTCAAAGATAGCTTCAGAGAAATACATCGAATGTTGGGATAGCGCAGGTGGATGGTGGAAATGGAAGGCTGGAAAATTTATGAAAGCTGGTTCATCTGATGAATATGTACTTTTAGGAGGTGGTGGACATAAAACAATATCTAGCTTATCTGTTGATTATGCTAATAGTGCAGGAAGTGCTAATTCTGTAGCTTGGAGTAATATAAGTGGAAGACCTACAAAAGTAAGTCAATTTACAAATGATAGTAATTATGCTACTCAATCCTGGGTTACTGGAAAAAGATATTTAACTTCTCATCAAGATATTAGTGGAAAAGTAAATAGAACTGGTGATTATCTAGATACTGATAGCGATAGATTGTGGCTTTCAAACTCTAAGTTTGGCATAAATTTACATAATTCTGATATTGTTGGTGTAAATAGTATATATACTGTAGATGTTTCAGATGGACCACAAGAAAGTATATCTTTTAAGAGAAGTAATGGTAATTATGATACTCTAAGAATAGCTGATGGAGTAATATGGTTTGGTGTTGATTATGCATTCAATAAGACAATTACTGAATATAAAATGTTACATACTAATAATATAAGTATAGCTGGAAAGAGTAATGGTTTTATTGATATGTCAGCAGGTGGTGTTATAAAACGAGCATATATTTATACTATAGGTAGCATAGATGGATATAATAGTTATCCTGATGGTAGAACTACATCTATCAATGATTATGATAAAGGTTTAAATAGATTATTCTTAACTCATGCTACAAGTTCTCTTCAAGCTGATCAAAAACCATTAGGTAATGAAGGACATATTCTACATTTTGGATGGGATAATAATGATGGTTGGGACTCTCAACTTGCTATATCTAATAATGGTGATAAACCTTATATTGCTGTTCGAGCACAATATAATGGAACTTGGAGAAATTGGTATGGTGCAGCATTACTTAAATTTACTAATTACATTACTGGTAACGGTGGATTAGTTGTAGAAAGAACTGATAAAAATTTAAATACTTATATTGGAGTTAGTAATGGAACTTATGATATAAGATTAATGATTGGTTCTGGAAATGTAAATAGAGGTATTTATGATGCTTCAAATGGTAATTGGATACTATATCGTGATAGCTCTATGAACATATATATGACTGGAGGCGTTCTAGCTACTGGTGGTATCACCGCCTACTCATCCTCAGACATCCGCTTGAAGCAGGATTTGCACAAGCTGAACTACTTGAGCATCATCAAGGCAATGGGTGGTAGTTATGGTTTTGCTTGGAGAAAAGATAATAAACATAGTATTGGTTGGATTGCTCAACACGTATTAAACAATCCTTATATGAGCGATATAGTTGAAACTGATGAAAATGGTTATTATAAAATTAATTATTGGTCTCCAAAACTTATAGCAACTGCTTTTGGTGCTATTGAACAAGTTGATGATGAAGTATCAAAGTTAAAAGCTAGAGTAAAACATCTTGAAAGTGAAGTTGAGCGATTAACTAATGATAATATAAAACTAGAAGCTACTAATAATAAACTTCTTATAAGTAAATAGTGATAAATACCATATTGTATAACAATTAAATTAAAGATTATGACAACGAATTTAAAGATTGTTTCTAAGAGTGAGCAGACTACTGCTACTTACACAAAAGATGATTATCGTGTTGAGATTACTTATAATGTAAATCCAACAGCTAATGTTATTAAAGATATTAATATGTCTATTTATGATAATATTAATGGAAATTATATTGGTAATGTTAATGCTAATAATAATGGTAATGACTTACTAATTTATAATATTAGTGGAGTTCTTCAAAGTAAACTTACTGATGTAGTTACTCTTATTGAAGAAGTTAGTCTTGCTATTACATCGACTGTTGCAAGTGAGTAAGTATTAGTTAAAGCGGATAGTTAGAAATAGCTATCCGCTATTGTCGAATTTAATAGTTATCAATATGAGTGTAAGTAATGGAAAAATAGTCGCTCCAGTTAGTATAGATGATGTTAAAAGTATATTAGGTGAATCAAGTAATGATTTAGCTACTCTTTGCAAGTCATCGAAGATAAATGTTTGGGCAAAGTATAAACCTACAGATTATAACGCTGCTTTTACTGATAATTGGAGCAAGGGCAAAGATGGAAACTATGGGCTGAATATAACTGCTGATAACAGGGTAAGTTCTTGGAATGCATTGGTTGCTGAGTATTCTAAGCCTAACAATGGATATAGTAATATCTATAAACGACCAAGTGGTGGCGCAACTTCTCCTTATAGACTAGGAGATTTTAGAGGGTATAATCATAATGCAAAGCCTGAAATTGGTGATTATTTGGCTGTAACAAATTATATAGAAGACCAACAAATATCACTTTTTGTAACACATAATGTGGTAACAGTTGACGGAGACCAAGTAAGCTATAATGATGTTGAAGACTATAAGGGCTTATATTTTGGATATGTAATTACTGATACAAGCAGTAAAACTCTAAAGCTGATTGTAACAGCATCAACTACAAGTAGTTATGAAGTTAGAATAGCTGCAAGAACATTGTTAGCAGGTAATTATAAACTATATCCTATGTTCTGTAATGTAGATTACTCAACTAATCATACATTAAAAGGAATGTATTGTTATGCTATTCCTAATCTTGCTGGTGGGAAGAGTATGACAATTAGAAGTGCAAGCGAAAAAGAAGCAAGTAAATATGAATCTATATCTGCTAAATATACGTTTGTTAATACAAGAATTACCGTAACTATTAAAGTAAAAGAAAGAGTTACTAATGTTGGTATATATTTTTGTTATCAAACAAACCCAACAAAAGGTCAATCACTTGTAAGTGGTGAATATTATACAACAATTGATGCTATTGATTCTGGAGAAACTAAAAGTGTTACTTTTAGAAATCCACTAAGTGATAAAAGTTATTTAGTTTATGTTATATCAAATGGTGTTTGGGTAGCAAAAGGCATACCGCCGTTGACGACTGTTCTGCCTGATTTACCACAAAATAATAGATAATAGTATTTATATAATTACTAAAATATATTATATATATAGATATACTATAAGTAAATAATAATATTACTAATATATTTGCATAGCAAATAAGTAATCAAATTAATAATAAACTTATGATTAAAGTAAAACAAATTAATGCTGTTAGTGCATATAATGTACTCAAGCAAATTAAAACTAAAGAACTTCCTGCTGAAGTAGCTATTGCTATTTGGAAGAATGTAAAGAATTTTAAAGCTATTGCAACTTCTTATGAAGATGCTATTAAAGATTCTAAAGAATCTCTTAAAGGAGATAATGATGAAGAAATGGGTAAACTTCTTGAAGAACTTCAGAAGAAAGAAACTGATGAAGCTGCTGGTAAGTATACTTTTACTCGTACTGATACTGAGAATCGTATTAAAGTAACTGAGTATTATTCTAATGTTCAGAGTAAGCTTACTAAGTTTATTAAAGAACTTGATAATAAAGAAGTAGAAGTAGAGCATATTACTATCAAAGAAGATGATTTGATTAAAGCTCTGATTGGTACTGATTTTAATATTGGTGTACTTGAGCTTATTGACTTCTTATTTGAAGATGCTCCTAAAGCAGATAATAAAGAAAATAAGTAAAACATTAGAGCCGCCCCGTAGAAGATGTAATTGGTAGAACTTCTAACTAATCATACCTTTTACGGGGCGGCTTTCATATTAATAATTCAAATAATACTATTATGAGTTCACTTGCTCAACTTACTAGTGAAATTTTACATGGAGTAGGTCAACCTAATAATCATACTCTACGTGAAAGAGTTCGTAATGCTATAATTCATACTCGTAATGAACTTATACGTAGAAGTTATGAAAATCATTCTTATGTTGATAAAATTCATACTCAACGTTTTAGAGTTTCACTTATTACAGTTAATGATGGTGATATAGAATTACCTGAAGGTTATGAAGACGTTTCACTTAATAAAATTAAAAGAACTCTAGATAAAGTTCCAAGACCTATTAGACTTACTAATAATCTTCCTTTTGATAGAGTTAGTTCTGTAGGATATAAAACTAATAGAGAGTTTCCTTATATTAAAGAAACTACTGCTAGATTTAAAGAAAGTGTTCCTGGACTTTGTGGTGCTATTAGTTATGACTATATTAATGAATATCTTTATTTATTTCCAGCTAGTAAAGATAGAATTGTTCCAGTAGATGCTATTGTTATAGAATCAGCTTTTGAACATCCTAATCAAATACTTGGTATTAATGGAGACCTTACTTTTGAGAATCATCTTTATGATGACAACGAGTGGTTACTTAGTGAAGATATGATTGGTCAAATTAAAGAAATAATATATAAAAGGGAACTATTAAATCAACACCAAGAAACAGATGAAGTTCCTAACGTTATAAAATATAATTAGTGTATGACTGCTGTAAGACTTAATCCAATAAATATGAGTAAATATCATCAAGATATGAAAGATGCTTTTACTCTAGAACTTGAAAGAGCTAGACTTTCTTATGATGAACTAGCTAGTAACATAGTTGAAAAACGTTCTAAGATTGTTCCTTATGTTGATAGTTTTGCTCTTCCTATAATTGACTATCCAGAGTTTCAACAGAACAAGTATATAAATGGTCGTCTTGAAAATGCTGCAAAAGGTATGTATGAAGATAAACGTAATGACCTTGAACATAAACATTTATGTTTTAGACTTGTTGCTTATGCTGTTGATTTACGAAAGATGAGTGAACTAGAACAAAAGATTAAACTTTATGAGAAATGTATTGCTTTAAATTATGTTGAGTATAGAAATATAGTTGGTATATTTTATAATAAAGTACATGATGTTCTTATTCTTAAAGCTCATGGCTATCGTCTTGAAGGTAAACTAGGTTATGTATGTATAAATAGAGTTCTTAATACTGGTTGTAAGATTTGTGATTTTGATGCAACTAATAAATATAAGAAAGAACTTGAAGCTAAAGGCATTAGAATTTGGAATAGAGAAGAAGCTGAATTTGCTAAAGCTAATGGTTTAGAATATGATGCAGTTGACCCTAGAATTTACAAAGCTGATGAAAGTTGGTATGAACTTGCTCTTTGTAATTGTACTCTTCAAAGAGCTTATGGTTATAAGCTAAGTATGATAGATTATCGTTCTGTAAAAGTACGACAATATAATAATGATGGTTTAATTAAACTTACTGGTGGTGATAAAGAAAAGATATGTCATTTACCTATATCTTTAAAGATTAAACTAACTCTGTGTTTACAAGTAGATAAATTAATGTATACTAAATTTGTTAGAAATGAAAAGCAAACAAAATGTGGATATGAACCGTATAGTTGGAAAAGTCGATAATGACTTTAACCTTAGCGAAAGTGATTGGATTCCTCGTGCTGCTGCTTGGATAATTGATGCTCTTAGTCAAATGAAATGTCTTCCTATGACTAAGAAAAATAGAAGACTTCAAATAGTTAATCGTATAGGTATATATCCTTGTCAGTTAAATGCTACTGATATTAAAGTATTTGATGATTATGGTTGTGAAATAAAGCAACTTGAAAATAATAATAGTTGTTGTAATTCAGGATTTGGTTCTAAGACTAATGTAGAACCAAATCCTGAAATTGCTGTTATAGATGATACCAATAAAACTGGTCATAATTTTATGAGGGTTGCAACTATTAGAAGAGCTGATGATACTCGCAACTTTGTAATAACTAATAATGGTCATATTGAACTTAACTTTGATACTGATTGGATAAATGTTCAAAGTTTTGAACCTATGACATATCATGATGATTATTATGATTGTGAAGTTCCGATGGTTTATGATAATGGTATTCTATTAGAAGCTATAAGTTTTTATATTCTATATAAATATCTTAGTCGTGGTAGTCATCATCCAGTTTATGATTTAAAGAGCAGTAGTCCTGTTACTAATCCTTATATTCAATGGAAAGAATTAAAGAGTAAAGCTATTGCTTCTGTTCGTAATGATTTATATAATGCTGATGGTTGGAGAAACTTCTTCTACAATTCAACATTTGACCCAAGAAGATAATGATTATGAATATAGTTAAAGAACTTAATTTAAATAAGAATCCAAACGTTGTTCCTAATGGAAGTTTGGTATTTGCTAAAAACATTAAAGTTAGTCCTGATAATTCATATATTACAAATGAAGAAGGATTGACTTATGCTTTTAGTACTCCAGTTTCTGGTACTATAGTAGGTATAATTCCTTGTATGAAAGAGATTGTAATACTTAGTTATCTTGAAGCTGATACTGGTGAACATAGTTCTCACATTTATCGTTGTGTAGAAAATGAAGTTACTGGTCTTTTAGATTTGACAGAAGTATATAGTGCTTGGAGTTATAGTGGTGGAAAGATTGTAGGTACATATACTTATAATGTAAATAATGAACTTATTGTTGCTATTGGAGAATATGATGCTACTAAAATTGTTACTCACAATAGTAAAGATAATGATGGTGTTTATGAAGAAGTTGTAAAAAATAATATTCCTCTTAAAACTATTAATCTTTCTCGTTGTACAAAAGAAGATAATCCTGAACTATATTCTATTTGTGCTAATATTCCAGTAGCTAATCTTAGTCTTAAAGATAAAGTTCCTGGAATTAATATGCCAAATGGTATTTATCAATTCTTTATTCGTTATGAAATAGATAGTAATTATTATACTAATTGGTTTCCTATTGGTAGTAGTTATCATGCTATAAATCTAGAAGATAAAGTAATTATAAATCATGTTTATGATATAAAGAGTAGTACTAATCTTGCTACAACCCGTTGTGTAGGTTCATACAATAATGATAAGAAAGATTGTAATTATAATCTAAAGTTTAATATTAACTTTGATGATAATTATAATTATAAAGCTTATCAAATAGGTTATATACTTAAACATGAAAATACTGCTCTACCTCGTATTTGGAGAAAGTTTAGTTTTGATGTTCGTGAATTTATATTTGATGCTAGTAACTTTGAAGAAACTTCAATAGATGAATTGACTAGTAATAGTTTTAATTTATTTAATGTTGCTTCTCTTTGTAATTATGAGAATCGTCTTTATATTGCAAATTATGACGAAAGTGATTATAATGTAAATCTTAAAAACTATGCTGCAAAGATTAGAGCAAAGATGATTTATGAACCTTGTTCTAAAACAAACGCAACTACTACTACAACTAAAAAATATGAAATTTATACTTTTAGTTGGTCAACTAATGCTATATTTGCTGCTATTGTAGAAGTACCAAAACCTTCTGCTAATACTATTGTAGATATAGATGGAACTAAAGTTACATATCATATTGTTTTAAATGCTAGAGATTATAATGAGCTTAAACGTTATCTTTGTTATGTAGCTAGCGATAATGAAGATGTTAGCGATTTTGATAATCTTGCTCTTGGTGGTTATGAAGGTAAGCATGTATTTCCTTGTTCTGGTATAGCTTTTGGCGTTAAAGATGATGGAACTTTCGATATTATAACTATTCCTGTAAACGGTAAATCTAGTAGATTATATGCTGGTCTTGGTAAAGGTGGTGGTACTGACCATAAACATACAGGTTTAAAACTTAATACTGCTACTAGTGGTATAGTTAGTAAATTAGGTACTTGGGTGTCTGCTGCGTCTTATAGACCAAATAGATTTAAAATGAGTAAAGCTAGTAATACTAGAGTATATACTACTACTGTATTAGTAGATGATGCTGTTAGAACTTTAATGCCTAATAGTGTATATAATTTCTTTATTCATTATGTTCGTAAAGATGGTACTTATACTAATGGTTATCAACTTAGTAATGATATTCTTCCAACTACAATTTTGAATACTGTTACTATGACTGGAAGTTCTACAATAGATGTTCAACTTAGTAGTTTAAAATCATTGAAAGAACGAACTAGTAGTAGTACTTCTGGTAACGATAGAGATTTTACTAATTTACTTAGGATCGAAGCTCTTAAAGATAAATATGCTTATGAAGTTGTAAGTACTGCACCTTCTCCTTCTAATGCAACTATTCGTAAAGCTGCTAGTTTTGGCTATTATAAAAACTATAATAATGACCTTTTATTTAAAACTGGTTCAAGTCATAGTTTTGATAGTGCTAACGATAATACTTTATACAGAATTAAAGTAGGTTTTACTAATATTGAAATACCTGATGATTATATTGGTTTCTTCTTTAGTTATGAAAAACCAGAAGTAACTAATAATTATCAAGCTTATTGTGCTAAGAATAGAGTAAATGCAAGTCTTTTTAAAGCTAGTGAAGTAGAAACTGGTAAAGTTAATTATAATGGTTCTATATATGTACCTGAATATAAAATAACAAGTAATGGTTATATACTTCCTAGCACTAATCCAGCTTATATTAATAATTCTAGTATAGTAGCTAGTAATGCTGTAGCTAGTGATAGTCTTAGTAATACTATGAATACTGCTGGAATGGACGGAGGTATAGTTCTTAATTTAAAAGATAGTAAAGGTAAAATAACTCCTGATATTGGTGAAGTTGGAAATGTTATAATCTTTAATCGTAATATATATTGTAAGAAAGATAAAGAACTTATTAGTTTTGGTCCTGTATGTTATAAACATGCTGATATCAAAACTTATAGTTATGCTGATAGTAATGATTCTGATAATTTTCCTAATAATTATGTTCACGATTATGATTTTAATTATCCTGCATTCTATGTAAATGATAAGACTTTAATTTATCAACGTAGAGTATATATATCAGATACTGGTAAAGTATATGATGTGCAAGATAATAATTCTATAAATAGAGATTGGACAAGTTCTACTACAGAATATGCTAAGATTATAAATTATAGTAAGTTTAGTAGAGTTAATACTAATGCTATTTCTATAAAGAAAGAACCTAATTATTTAGTTGGTGTTTTAGGTGATGATGAAAGTGGTTCTGGTAGTCATCAACGTAGTGTTAACTTTATAGTTCAACCTTTAAATGCTACAGACCTTATAGAATTAAAAGATACGTATATAGAAAGTAATTATAAACTTTATACTAATTATAAAGATAATCTTAATTATGATTCTTATAAACGTGCTACTATTCGTCGTAGTGATGTAATTGGTGATGAAAGTCTTGCTAATGCCTGGAGACACTTTAGAGCAAACAGTTATAAAGTGCTTTCTAAGAACAAAGGCAACATTACAAATATCGTTGGCGTAGGCACTGCATTTTTCGTCCACACGGAGCATTCTTTGTTTTACCTTAATAGAGATAACCTCCTCAAGACATCGGGCGACACAGCACAATTAAAAATGCCAGATTTATTTGAAGTAGAACCTATTGAACTATTTACTAGTAATCACGGTTATGGTGGTCTGCAACATTCTCAAGCTTGGACTGTAAATAGTAATGGCTATTGGTTTGTAGATGCAGATAATAAACGAATATATAATTTTGATAATAATCATCTTACTGATTTAACTAGTGATATACTTAGTTGGATGAACAATGTTCAGATAGCTGATGCTCACATGGTTACAGACTTTGCTAATGCTCGTGTAATTATGTGTCTTGCTTATTATAGTGAAGATGTTGGAGATAGAGAACATAATCAACCTGGTTATATTACTTTATCATTTAATATAATTAGTAAGAAGTTTGTTAGTATTCACGATTATAAATTTAACATAGGTGTAAATACTAAGAATCATTGTTATTTTTATTATGCTGTTAAAACTAGTTCTTTTCTTTATTGTTTCCATAAAAATACTCCTTTAGGATTCTATGGTAAAACTGGAGATTATGCTGGACTTGATGACCATGCTTATGGTTTTCCAGCTATTAGTACAAATCTTACTATACAAAAAGAAAATGGTACTAAAGAAACTAGAACTGTTCATCCTGCTATATTTGATGTTATTGTAAATGAGAATTACAATATTCCTAAATGTATTAATTCTATTAGTTATATACTTAATAAAGAGTATGCTTACTTTAGTAATCAAGTTACTAGAATGGCTGAACCACTTATGAGTAATGGAACTTATGGTGATATAGAACATTACAGTGGTGATAAACTTCGTATTTATACTGATAGTAATGATACAGGCGACTTAGATATTTCAGGACATAAGATGATTAATGATGATACTGTAACTAGAGATAAAACTCCAGATTACAAAGTTCCTTATTATGATAAAGGTATTTGGAACTTTAATTATATAAGGAATTATATTAGTAGCAAACTTACTAAAGAAGAAATCTGTAAGCGTTATAACTTGAATATTAATAAGCTTACTCCTGCACAAGAAACTAAGATTCAAACTATGCTCAATAATCCAAGTGATGAACGTAATCTAGTTTATGGTCGTTATTTCGTTGTTAGATTTATATTTAGAAATATAGATAATGTTCCTTTTAGATTTGAAGATTTAAATGTTAATTATTCAAAGTATTAAATTATGATTGGAAAAATTAAAAGAAGATGTCTTCGTTGTGGTGGTAGACCTAAAGCTGATTTCGGTAGTCTTTTTACTTCTGTTATAGCTCCTGCTCTTAATGCAACAGGTTCTATAGCAGATGAGTCTATAGGTAATAATAAGACTATTACTAATGGTGTTGTTAATAGTAATACTACTATTCCTAGTGACCCAACTAAAACTCCTACTATGCGATTAGGTGGTAGAAAGAAATGTTGGATTGGTGCAGCCATTGGTGCTGCTACTAGTATAGCAGGTTCTTTATTTGGTAATGGTGCTAAGAAAAGAGAAATGCGTCGTCAAAAGAGTATTCAAGATTGGCAGACTGCTACTCAAGAAGCTGCTGCTATGAGTTCTGCTCTTAATAATAGTCAAGATTATCAAGAAGATTATCTTAGACAATTTAGAACTGCTGCTAGACTTGGTAAAACTCTTGGAGCTAAAGGTATTTATATTACTGATGGAGGGGATGCTACTAAGATAGGAAACAACACATACCTTCTACGGGGCGGCTCTCACGAAGATGTGAATGAGACTGGTCAAACTGGTATTGGTATCAATGTTGGCGGTAATGAAGTTGAAGCTGAAGGTGGTGAAGTTGCTCAGAAAAAGAATGGTGCTCTAAGAATCTTTAGTGCTCAACCTATTCTTGGTAATGGTATGAGTCCTGCTCAAGCTATTCTTAGAGGTTATAATAAAGATAAAGTATTTAATGCCCAACAAGCGTTTAAGAGAAGAAATGGTCTTAAAGATGATGGAGGTAAAGCAAGACATGGTACAACTGTTCCTTACAAACGTATTCATATTAATGAAGATGGTACTTTTACAGATACTTTAACTGGTAAAAATTATAATACTTCTGCTACAAATGGTGAAGATGTAGTTATTACAGGTAAAGCAAATCATTGGAAAGAAGCTGGTAAAAAAGATACTAGTTCTTATTTTGACCCAATGGGTGCTGTTAATTTTGCTACAGCTGCTGGTGCTCCTATTCTTAATGCTAATCTTAGCAATGTTATTGGTTCTATACGTGATAGTAAAAACGCTAGTGATTTTATTAAACATTATATGATGCAAGATACTGGCGGTTTTATTAATACAGAATGGGCTAAAGAACATCCTTATTTAAGTTTAGGTATTAATACTATAGGTGATATAGGCTTAGGATACGGTTTAGGTAAAACAGGTGTTGGTTTATATAGACTTAGACCTAGTAATTTACGCAAACATATATTTGAAAATATATCTCCAATAGGATATGATAAACCTATTTATAGAATAAAAGAAGCATTTAAATCTGCTTTAAGTGGTGCAGAAGCAGATATTGATAATCCTTCTTGGTTTAACGATAAATCTGCTCAAGATTTAAATACTTATAATATAGGTATCACAAAAAATATGTTTGGTCCACATGCTTTAGAAGCTAGGTTTGATGCTTGGAGAAAATATTTAGGTCTTCCTCAAAAGTTTAATACTTGGACTGAATCTCCTATTGTTAAAGGTGCTTATACTGACACAAAAGGTATATCCAATTTGAAAGTTTTACCTAAAGACCAAAGTGTTGATTTTATAAATAGTGCTGGTGGAAATGTAGCAAATACTATTGAAGAATTTGCTACTAGAGGATATAATGGACAAAAATATGGAGTAAGTCATATTAGAGATACTTGGGATTTACAGCCTTGGAGTAGATTAAGAGAAAATATAATAGAAGATAAAGTAATTAGACCTTTATACAATAACACTATAGGTAAAGCTAATAGAAAGTTGTCAAATAGCTTACATAAATTTATAAACAAATATGGTTATAATAATGAAGCTATTCAAAAATATTTAAATGAAAATGGTGAAGAAGCATTAGATAATTTAGCAGATGTTATTGAATACTTTGCAGATACTAAATCTATAAAAGGTAAGTTAGCACATAAACTTTCAGGGTTAGATGATGTATTAAATGATAAAGCTTATTATATTATGAATAAAGATACCAAATTAAGTAAACTTACAAATAAACTTAGTAATAAAATTAAAAACTTTGAAGCTAGTAGTTTACTTCCTGGAGCAAAACCTTTTAAGATAGCTTATGATGTTCCTTGGACAAATGAAGTATTTCCTAACAATGAAATGATTAAAGGATTTAATATGACTAATACTTTGCCTACAGAAGCATATAGATATAAATTGAAAAATCCTTTGTTAGATTATAAATATCGTCTTGGTGGTCGTTGTAAACTTAGAAATGGCGGTCTAACTTCTAAAGATAGAGGTTCTTCTAAATATCCTTATCCTTCTGTGTCATCTAAAGATTTTGCAGGTGGTGGTAGAAGTTATCCTATTCCAACTAAAGCTGATGCTGTTGATGCTTTAAGACTTGCTGGTCTTCATGGAAGAAGTGATGTTAGAAGTAAAGTATATAGTAAATATCCTAGTCTTAGAAAGAAGAGTTTGTTAGGTAGTTATAGCCGCCCCGTAAAAGGTATGAGACCTAAAGCTGCTACTGGTATCTTTGTTCCTTACAACAAACGTTATACTTCTATTTATGATGCTCCAGATTATGATTATGATTATGATGGTGGTAATGCTTTAGGTAATAATGAAGCTGTAGTTACAGCTAAGAGAATTAAACCTACTTTTATGAAACCAAATAATGATGCAATGAATCTTATTAAAGTTCCTAAAGAAGAAGAGGTTCCTTATATTCCACAAATACATAATCGTAGTCGTACTATATTTACTGGTGGAGATTATTTAGGATTAGGTATTGATACTCTTGCTGCATTAAGTACAGGTCTTGTAAATTATAATACTGCTGGTAAATATGTTCTTCCTGATAGAGCACCTATTATTCAAGCTAGTAAATTACCTACAACTTATAATGTTAATCCTGAAATAGAAGAGGTTAAACGTTATAGAGATAGACTTACTGGACAAACGTTCAATAATACTTCAAGTTCTGTAGCTGCTCTTAATAGAAGTAGTGCTATTAATCTTGATGCTCTTTCTAATCTTAGTAAACTTTGGGCTACTAAAGAGAATGAAGAGAACAAGATGCTTACAGAAGATGCTAAGAATCAACAAACTGTTGCAGCACAAAATGTACAGAATGAACTTGCTCGTCAAAGTGAGATTGCTAGAATTAAGAATGAAGCTATTCAAGCTAAAGGTGATGCTCTTAATGTTGGTCTTAGTGGATTGTCTCAAGCTTGGACTAATTTCTGGACTGCTGGTAGAACTGCTTATGAAGATGACCAATCTAGACGTGCAATGATTGCTTCTAGTAAAGAAGCTACTCCTACTAGACTTTCTGAAATGGATTTTGATTTATCTCCTGATATTTTAGCTAGTCTTTATAGAACTGCTAAAGATGATAGAACTAAACGATTCTATTTATCTAGATTGTCTCCTAAGCAAAGATTAAAATACGGTATAAATTGATATTATATAAATACTTCTGATAGTGTTATTACTATCAGAAGTTTTACTATTTTTGTAATCAGTAATCAAATAATAATATTATGGCTTATAAAAATAATCAAAGTGGTATTACTATTGGAGGTTATGTTCCTCAACGTGTACCAGTTCGTTCAAATCTTGAAGCTCTTATTCAAGCGTTAAATAAAATTGATGAGCGTTCTGATAAAGCAATTCAGCAAAAGTCTGCTATTACGAATGCTATTGGTCAATTAAAACTTAATGCTGCTGAGGATAAATGGAAATACGATTATGCTAAACGTATTGAACAAAAGATTAATGATGCTGCTCAATATGGTGATTATAGTAGAGCATTAGATGTTGCTACTGAACTTGCTGGAAGTGCTACTTCTTCTCCTGAAGTTATTGGTCGTATTCGAGCTAATGAAGCTTATGAAAAGAAGAAAGGTGAAGTTGAGTCTCTTGCTAATAGTGGAGTTATTAGTGGTCTTACTAAAGAACGTTGGCTTGCTCAAAATAAATATGCTTATGAAGATATTCGCGATGAGAATGGTAATATAGTTGGAGGTACAGATTGGAAAGCTGGATGGGACCCAGTTAAGAAAGTTGATATGTCTAGACTTGTTACTCTTGCTGGTCAACTTGCTGCTCCTGTAAAACGTGCTACTAGTAGTAGTTCTCAACGTAGCGTTTCTGATGAACAAGGTATAGGTAATGGTGGTACTAGTACTCCTGAAGGTCTTCGTTCTGTAAAAACTGGTTATAGTACTTCTAGTGGTTCTAGTTTCCAAAGAGAAACTTTAACTAAACAAAAGATTGATGAAGTTTATAATAAACTCTTTGCTCTTGATGGAGATAATATGAACGCTCTTATTCAACAATATGATGATGTTCGATGGAAAGTTAATCAACTTAAAGATGAACTTAGTACTACTACTGACCCTGAAAAACGTAAATCTCTTCAATATAGTATTGATGCTTTTAGTAATGATATTTATGATGCTAATGGTCAACCTCTTAAAGTTAAAGAATATATGCTTAGTAAAATAGGTGTTATTACTAAGAATATGGCTTATGATAATACTAGTGTTAGTCATACTTCAGGTAGTTCTGAAACTAGAGGTTTAACGTATGGTACTAAATATGCTCTTAGTTCTGGTACAGACACTAGTAAAATTACTGCTCCTCTTCCTAAAGTAGGTGGAACTTATCGTAGTAATCCTGGTGAAGTAAGTTGGAATGTTAAAGACGATGGTTCTTATTTCCAACAAACTAGTAAAACTCTTTCTGAAAATGGTATTTTAAATTAGTAAACTATGCTTAGTAAAAAAATATATGATAAATTTATAAGTGACGGAGATTTTGTTGGTGCAGCTAACTATTTATCTCGTGCTCACTTTAGTGACCCAGTTAAACAACAAATAGTTAATGAAACTATTAAAAGTCTTAGAACTGATGGTCGTAGAATACAAGGTATGATGTCTCATGCTGACGATACTCAAAGAGCAGCATATAGTTTTCTTAATGCTGTAAATAATAATAATGTTCTTCCAGGTCTTAATAATGGTATAGATTCTGAAGGTAATAAACGTAAAAGTACTAATGATTTTAGTAAATCTTATTCTGAGGCTTTAAGAAATTTAGGTAGTACAAAAACTACTGATGCTGAAGGAATATCTATTAAATTTGGAGGTAAGACTGAAAAAAGAACTTTTCTTGGTATTGATTGGTTAGCTAAAGATGTAGAATATAATGATGATGCTTTTAATGACATGTTGAAACGTACTCATCTTAGTAAAGAAGCTTTGTTAAAAGCTGGTGCTAAGATTAAAGTTCAAAATGGTCAATATATTCTTGATATTAGTAAACGTAGTTCTTTATTTAATAAAGTATACGATGGTATTCGTAATATTAAGAATGATAAAGGATTATATAGATTTCAAATAGCCGGAATTGATGCTAAAGGTAATATTATAAAAAATAATGAAAGTCATCGTCCAGCTTCTGCTATGGAAAGAGGTGAACTTAAACATCAAGGCATTAATGTTGCTACAAGAGTTGGAGCTTCTTCAAGTCCTATAGAAGAATCAGATGGATATTATTTTAATCCTAGTGTTTCAATGATTAATAATTTTGAAGCTCCAGCTAAAGTTATAGAAAGTGCTAACCAAGCTATCCGCCCCGTAAAAGGTATGAGTGGTGATGGAAGTGGAGTATCTACTGTTAGTTCTATGATTCTTCCTTTTAATAGTGCTCGTAGAAAACAAATTAGTGATGCTCTTAATACTGGTAGACTTAATACTGAATTAGCTAATGCTCTAGTAAAAGAGAATAGCGATGCTATTCTTAATGGTCTTATGAATGCTGATTTTACTCAGTATGAAATGTATGTTACTGATGAAGAAAATCATGATGACCATACTACTGTTCGTCACATAGTAGATAGCAGTAACGAAAAAGCTAATATTCAAGATTTAGTACGTGCAGCTATTGCCAGTGGAAAGTTTGACCCAGAAACTCAAGTTTCTCTTGGTATGCAAGGTAATCAAACTGGTTATGTTATTACTATTCCAACTAAAATGGATAATGATACAGAAACAGGTAATAGAATTGAAGATATTAAACAAAATAGTCGTCAAATATTTATTCCTGATTTTATGAATGGTGAAGCTGAGAAACTATTCTCTCAAAATTCTCAGACTAGAGCTATGAAAGAACTTGCTAGTATGGAAATGTATAATTATCCTGTTGATATTCCTCAAGATGGTAGACTTAATGTTTATAATGACCCTTCTACCGGAAAGGCAGTTTATCAAATGGAATACGATAGTGGTAGAGTACAACCTTTAACTAGAGAAGATGCACTTCGTAAAGTTAATAAAATGCTCATAGTTGAGGATGGTATTGATTTAGCTAATAAACAATTTTATGATGAAGATGGTAATCTTCGTAAAGGTCTTAGAAATAAAGATGGTTCTTTAAATACTCAATTTCAACAAGATTTAAGTAGACAAGTAGATGCTTATGTTACTAGTGCTATGAAAGAGCTTTATCCAAATGCTTGGGATAGTTTTGCTCCTATTGCTAATAATGTTGTAAATGGAGATTTTTCATCTGAAGATTATAAGACTAAATTAGCTAAAGCTATGAATAGTTTTATAGACACAGATAATATTAATCTTATTAATAATCAAAGAGCTATTTATTCTAATTATATTCTTAGTAATATAGGAATGTATGATAATGACGCTTATAACATTGATTAATTATGAATACAGAAAATGTTTTTAATAACAGCGGAGTTATAGTTAGTAATCCTAATTATAATCCTAAAACAAAGAAGGGTCGTGCTCAACAACCCTTCTTTCATACTTTAGATGTAAGCCAAGATATTACATCTGGTGCAGCTAATGAATTTGCAAAGAATGCAGATAATGCTTGGGTAATGGGTGATACTCATAGTTATCAACGTTATGGTGTTACTCCTAATATTATTACTAATTTAGATAAAGAAAGAGCTGAAAATCAATCAAACTTTGCTAAAGCGTTTAATTCTTTAGGTCAAACTCTTGTTAGTCAAGCTATTCTTGGTACAATCAAAGCTGTACCTGATTTGTTTGATGCTGTTGCAAATGGTTTCTTTACTAGTGATGGTGATTATCAAAATCCTATTAGTAACAAAATTAAAGAATGGCAAGATTACTTTGACCAAGAAATTGCTCCAATATATAGTGACCCTGAACATAATGATATTTATAGTGGTGGTCTTACAAATTTTGGTTGGTGGGCTAGTAACATTCCTAGTGTAATGTCTAGTTTAACTTTGCTTCTTCCTGCTACTGGTATTATGAAAGGTGCTGGTGCTATAGGTAAAGCTCTTAAACTTGGTGCACGTAGTCGTAGTGGTCTTAAAAGTTTATTTGGTATTAACAAAACTCTTGATAATATTGAACGTGGAGTAGAAGGCGCTCAACTTAGTGGTTTTCAATCTGCTGCTGCTAAAATTATAAATAGTACTAGAGAAGGTGGAAAACTTAACACTTTTGCTAATGTTGGAGGTAATGCTGTACTTCAACGTATGATGGAAAATTATCAAGAAGCACAAGGAGTTTATCAAGATGTTTATAAAGATGCTACTGATAAACTTAATAATATGAATAATCAAGAGTATCAAGATTTTGTAAATAAGAATCAAGAACTTCTTCAAGACGTTGATACTTCTGATAGAAATGCTGTTGCTAGAAAGATTTCTAAAGCTTCTGCTGATGAAGACTTTAAATATAACTTTGGAAACCTTACTTTTGATATTATTCAAATGTATGGACTTAGAGGTTTTTGGAAAGGTCTAAAAGATAGAGGTGGAGCTTATAGTCTTAATCAAACTCTTCGTAATAATAAACTTGCTATAGGTAAAACTGAAGAAGAAATTAAAGCTGCTACTGATAAAGTTTCTGCTTGGACTAAAGCTCGTAATAAAGTTTGGGATAGGCTTAAAAACGAAAAACTTATTGTAGCTGGAGAACTTAGTGAAGGTCTTGAAGAAGGTGTAAACTATATTGCTCAAATGGAAGGTACTAATCTTGGTAAAGTACTTCTAGATGAAGCTGATGCTGACAAATCTCCTTGGGATGATAGAATGAAAAAGTATCTTCGTAGTGGAGGTCTTGCTGATTCTGCTTTTTGGGGAGTAATGGGTGGTGTTGTATTTCATCATTTAGGTTCTACTTTTGGTAAAATTCAAGCTACTATAGATGAAAAGAATAAGACTAAAAAAGATGATAAAACTGGTGAAAGTACTCCTAGTTCTTTTGGTCTTAGTGAAACTGGAGAAATTAAAGCTCGTAGAGATAACATGCAATCTTGGTTGAATACCTTTAATACATTCTTTGATAGAGCTGCTAAGATTAAAGAAGGTATTAATCCTTTTGCTGGTCTTAATGAGAAAGCTAATATTAAAGGTAATACTACTGCTCAAGAGATTGCTAAGTCTAGAGCACAAGATGAACTTATTACTGATTTGACTTTGAATGCAGCTCATCATGGTAACGCTGGTTATCTTCGTGAGTTTATGAAATCTAATGAAGTACGTGATGCTTTAGTAAATAAAGGTATTGCGACTAAAGAAGATGCTACTCAAACCCAACAAGAGATACTTAATAAAATGGATGAAGTTACTCAACAATATAATAACGAACTTACTAGAGTTATAAATATTGCTGACAACTATGCTGCTCATCGTAAAGATGACCAAGTTATTCCTATTGAATATCTTCAAATGATTGCTACAAACAATGTCAAATATGGTCAAGATATTGCTCGTCAAGAAGATAAACTTAATTTAACTCAATCTAATATTAATACTGCTCTTCAAGTTAAAGAAATAGCTGATAAACTTGGTGATACTTCTATTGATGATTTACAAAGAGTTGCAGCTCAAACTATTCTTGCTAATAATCTTGCTGAACTTTATGCTCAACGTAGAGAAATTAAAGAATCTGCTAAGACTGATATTAGTCAAGCTGTTGCTCTTGATAATATTAATAAAAATATAGCTGCTGTTCAAGCACAACTTACTCCTGATTATCTTCGTGAAGCTATTCGTACTGGAATTACAGCTTTTCATGATGAAAATGGTGTTCTTAAATTTAAACCTAATGAAGGTGCTAGTAAAGAACTTAAAGATATTATGTCTTTAAACCTTAGTGATGCTGAAGGTAATGAAGATACTACTAAGCGTGCTGATTACTTTAAAAAACTTGATGATTATGCTACTAAGCATAACATTATTGGCGAACTTAGTAAATATTCTGATGAGCTAAGTATTGCTGAGCAAAATAAAGCTTTTGAAGATAATCGTAGAAAAGCTAATCAAGTTCTTACTGATGCTGATGAATTTGGTATTCCTGGTGTTGTTGGTAAAAACTTTACTGATTTACTTGTAGATAAAGCTATTGCTGAAGTTAATAGAGATTATCTTAAAAGTAAACAAGTTAAGAATAGAGAAGATATTGCTAGTGAACTTAGTTTTTTAAATCAAACTCTTGATGATGCTAGAGTTAAAGTTGTAAATCAAAGTTTCGATACTGTTAAGAATATAGCTAAACGTAATAAAAATAATCGTGATGCTATTATTAAAGCAGTAGGTGCTTATTATAATCAAGATTTTGAGAATTATGATAATTTTGTATCTATTCTTAATGATAAAGATAAAGCAGATTTAAAAGAATCTTTAGATGCTCTTCATCTTAGTGGTAATCTTAATTATCGTTTTGGCGAGCAAATACAAGAAATGCTTGCTAAAGATGATTTGTTTGAAGATACTAAACCTGCTGCTACTCAAGCTCAAGAAGAAGAAGCTGAAAAACTTAATGTTGAAACTCCTACTCCTACTGAACCAGCACCACCAACAGTAGAACCACTAAATCCTTCGCTCTCAGCCCCTCAAATTGGGCAGACGTATGATTCATCAGGTTCACCGATTGAAAGCGTCACAGAGCAAGGAAATACGCAATTATCGAATGTTGGTAAACAACAGCCTGCGGTGAAACCAAGTAAAATCGGAAAATTAAACTTTACAAATAATAAGTTTGTAGCTAGTACTGGTAATAAGATTGCTTCTGATGATTATCAACTTGTTCCAACTCAGAATAACGATGAATATGAAGTTCATCCTATAAGTAATGATAGCATTGCAAATCTTACAACTAGTGAAGATTTGTTTGCTAATGCTAATATCGCTACTCAAGATAACGTAGGTATAACTTCTTATCCTATTATTAGACTTACTGGTAATGATTTTGAAGTTGTTAGTCAAGGTAAACTAGGAATTGAAGATGTGAAAGAAGAAGAAACTTTACCACAAACATCTTCTACGGGGGGTTTAGAACAAACAAAATCACTAGAAACTCCAGTAGCAACTGAAACTACTCCTGAAGTAGAAGAAACTACTCCTGAAGTTGAAGAACCTAAAGTTCCTGATTTTATGGGTAATGCTTCTGATACTAAAGTCATTAGAGATGTTATTGCTGAATTAAAAACTACTCCTGATTTAGATTTAGATGCTAAAACTAAAAGTATTCTTGATGACTATGTAGCTAAAGGATATAGTGAAACTGAAACTAAAAAACAAATAGATAGTGCTTTTAGACGTATTCGTAAGAGACAAGAAAAACTTATGAATAAAGAAAGTACTGTTGCTTCTGTTTATTTTAGTAGTTTCGACCAAGAAGAACGTAACGCTAGGTCTAAAAATGGTAAAGCTGTAGTATTTGATGATTCTTATAAAAAAGCTGTTAGTGACCTTCTTGATGTATATGCTAAAGATGCTGAACTTCCACAAATCAATGGTAAGTATTATGGTAATCTTATGAACCTTATGGATTATATTAAGTCTGCTTATGATGATTATTCTATGGCTGACTTTATGTTTAATAGTTTGTCTTCTTATCTTAATACTCCTGAAGGTCAAGCTAAGTTTAATATTACTGATGCTAATGATGTTAGTAACCCTGTTGCTTTCTTGAATAATTTTCATAAATCTCAAGCTGAAAGAGATGCTGCTCTTCCTAATGGAACTGTTCATCAAGTTAATATGAATCTTTCAGATTTTGGAACAAATGAAGATATGAAAGAAAATTATGCTGAACAAGTTAAACTTAAGAATGGTGATAAACTTACTATTGAAAGAGTTACTACAATTAAAGGTACTAGTCGTTTAGGTATCAAATCTAATGGTAAACTTGTTGGTAGTATATCAATTCCTTCTATTGGAGAAAGAGGTGAATACATTCAAAAGAATGATGGACTTATTTATCATGTAGATAAAGCTGATGGTTCTAAAGATGGAGCACTTAAACAAGTTCTTAAAGATATAGCTAGAAGTAAAACTCCTGAGCATGAAAAACTTAATGAAATTATACATAAAGCTGCTTTTGATAAGTTTAACGCTGAACAGCTAGTTAATGAATTTAAGAATAATCCTATTGTTCAAGATATGGTTAAGAATAATATGATTAATTCTAATGAAACTGGTCCTGAATATGAAGTTGCTCTTAATGGTCTTGCTAAACTTTGGAGATATAACTATAAAGTTCTTACTGAAGGAAGAGTTAATAAGTTTACTAGTGCAGTAGTTGCTAATTCTATTGATAAATGGTTTGATTCTCTTCGTGAAAGTTATAATGAAACTAGTAAATTAGATAACAATCCAAACATTGATATTGTAGCTAGTGATGTATTTGAAGGTGAGCTTATTCGTAGTAACGATGGTACTCTTAAAAGTGATGCTGAAACTTCTTTACCTATTCAATTAGCTATTGCTAAAGATACTAAGTTTGAAATTGCTGCTAAATCTACTACTGGTGAATTTATTAATGGTATTGGAAGCAATAAGTTTCTTGTTAATGTTGGTCGAACTTATGTTACTGTTCCTCGTAGTAACGGTACTGTAGATATTGTAAATGCTTATCCTGTGAGTTGGACAGGTGCTACGTACTATACAAAAGATGACAAACAACGATATGTTGAGACAGGTAAAGACTTTAAACAACTTCAAAATGCTATAGTTGCTCAAATTAAAGATAGACTTGCTTCTATTAATGATGGTGATTTTGCTGAAAATAGAGATAACTTTATTGATTTTATTGATAATCTTCTTAATATCAATAAAAATCCTATTTTCCTTAGTAAAGAACTATCTGTATTTAGAACTGCAAATATTCTTGGAATTAACTTTGGTAATAAGAATAATCAACTTCTTTTCTATAGAGATAAAAATGGTGATGGTATAGGTCAAATAATCAACAAAGTTGATGGTAAACCTAATTATATTTCTTACAATAGTGATTTATCTGCTGTAACTGATAGACTTATTAAAGGAATAAAAAGTCTCAATTTCAATATTAACTTTACTGTTTTAAAGTCTGATAATAATCATAATATCCCTCTTCAAGGTATTACTAGTAGAACTACTGATGGTAAGTTTCAAATTACTATTCCTGAATATAAAGGAAAAAATGGTGTAAATCTTACTTATGATAGTTTTAAAGATTTTATTCAACAAAATAATCTTCTTAGAGTTAATATGGCTCAAGAAAACGGTAGTAATATTAGAAGAACTGCTATTAATAAACAAGGAGCTAATGCTAGATTTAGTTTTCAAGTAACAAATAAACAAGAAAGCCGCCCCGTAGAAGATGTTGGTGATAGCTATATTTCTAAAGCTGATGAAATTAAATCCATTGTAACATCTGATTCTACAGATAAAGGTTTTGAAGTTGCTAGTGCTCTTTTATTAGATGATACATCTAAAGAGAAACTGAATAGTATTAAAAGTGATAGTCCTTTACGTAAACTTTTAGCTAAAGATATTGTCTTTGACGAGGAATTTATGAGTAAACATCACGCACAAGCTAATGCTGTTTGGAGTAAAACTAAAGGTGGTAAAGTTGTTATTGGTCAGAAATTCTTAGATATGATTAATAGTAAGAAACCTGGTGAAAAAGGTAGAGCTATTAGAACTTTGATGCATGAAAATCTTCATGCTTATATTGAAGATATGGCTTATGACAAACTTCATCCTAATGCAGTTGCTAATCTTAGAAGTAGAATGCAAGATATTTATGATGATTTTGCTACTGCTATTAATCAAGATATTACTGATTTAAAAGCAGGAAATATTTATGAGATTAAACAACGTAGACATATTCAAGATAAAGCTACTCTTGAAAAGATTAGTGAGTGGCTTAATAATGTTAATACTTTTACTGCTGAAAGTTATGCTACTCGTGAGAATCCTCAAGATGCTTTAGAAGAGTTTATTGTTGAATCTCTTACCAATGTTGATTTAATGAATTATCTTAATCAAGTTGACGCTGATGGTGGAGTAGTTAAAGGTAATACTATTTGGCAGAAAATACTCAAGTTTATTGGTGATTTGTTTGGTATTAATATTCGTCCTAATAGTCTTCGTGCTAAACAAATGGAAGCTCTTGGTGAAATATTTAAGAATAATCAAGAAGCTGAAGTTAAATCTGAGGAAAAAGAAGAAGAAGTTACTCAACCAACAACATCTTCTACGGGGCGTATAGAAGAAATTGAAACAGAACCAGTTGCTGATAATACTAATAGTGTTATAGATAGTGATGATGTTGGAAGTGCTAATGAAACGTTTGATATTAATGATGAAGATGTTGATGCTGACGATGAATATGATGCTGATGAAAGTACTAGTGAAGAAGTAGCTTTCAATTCATTCAATTCAGCAATCGAATCTCTCCCGATGTCGGAACGTGCCAAATTTGCCTCTCTCGTTAGCTCTGCTGCGATTTCGATGTCTTGCAAATAGATTATTCATAGAATATATTTCAAGGTTCTAGAGGAGAATTTAAAATCCTCTAGAACTTTACTTTTTAAATAACTAATTTAATTAATAAAATTATGGCTTGTAATTTTAAAACAACAAGTGCTGGCACAAGCATTAAACGTAAGGTTGGAGCAAATAATGCTCGTTTCGTAGCGTTAGTTAGTCTTATTAGTAATCCTGAAACTGGAGGTTTTACTGATGAGTTTGTTAAGTATTATCAGAAAGTAAATCATACTGATAATATTCCTAGTGTTGATAATTCTGAAAGAGGAGTTATCGCTAATACTGCTATTCGTTATTATAATAGTATTCACTTTGATGTTAATGCTCAAAGTACAGGTACTTATTATGCGAAGGATGTAGATGCTTTCGGTTATAGTGATAGTCATGCAAAGGTATATGCTATTACTAGAGCGATTCCTAATATTATGCGTAGTATGTACGTTAGTGATATTAGAAGTGGAGAAATTGTCGATAAGGATGCAATTCTTGGTGATTTAATCAAACGTACAAAAGTTAGAATAACTAAGGATGTTGTTGCTAATTATCTTAAAGCTATTGGTAAAGTTGCAACTAATGCTGAAGTTAATAAAATAGCTGATGCACTTCTTAATAATAACGAAACTTATTATAAGAAAGATGAACTTATACTTGCTATAACTAAAGCTTTTGATAAGAATGGTGACATTCAAGTTCAAAATACTTTTGCTATTTATAAAGATATATTTAAAGATACTACTGGTAAAGATTTTTTTAATAGAGTTATTATTGCTGACCCTATTATTGGTAATCTAAAATATAGCGATGAAACTGAATCTAGTCTTGCTGAATCTTATGCTGAAGATTTTGATTCAGTAGATGATTCTTCTTATAACAATAACGAAGACGAAGATGTACTTACTGTAGGTGATAGACAAGATAATACTTGGAATGACCATAGCGGTCTTGGTTCTAGTTATATGAAAGGTTTTGACCTTGATATTCGTCTTAGTCTTTCTATGATACCTAAACTTACTAGTAATACTGTTGGTACTAAGACTTTAAAGTCTGGTAAAGTAAAGGATGTTTATGATTATGATAAAAACAATCCTACTGGTAATGTAGATTATATTGATGTAAAAGATATTATTAGTACTCTTAGTGCTAAGAAAGATGTTTCTAATCTTAATACTTTTATTGATAGTGTAAAAGAAGCTAGTAATATTCCTGGTATGGAAGGTCTTATTAAACTTTATAAAGACCTTACTTCTGATTTAGATTATGCTGCTCGTCTTTATACTCAATTCAAAACTGTAATTAACAAATATGAAACTCGTATTGCTGACGAGAATACAGCTATGAATAAGAGTAATAAGAATAGTAATGCTCAGCAAGTTCATGCTCTTAGTTTCCTTAATGATGCTAAGTTTACTCATATAAATACTGATTCTGATGTTACAAATAAACTTGCTAATGAAGTAGATGAAATTATTGTAGAATACACTCAAGCTCTTGCTGCTGGCGATGAGTTTGCTTTAGACCAAGCTAAACTTTATAATACTATTGTTGATAGAATTGCTTCTCGCATTAAAGATTATTATCCTAGTGCAGATAAAGCTTCTATTGATAATTATATTCGTCTTGCTAATAATGGTGAAGTTGCTACTAATATGCGTTATCTTACTGATAGTCTAAGAAAGATAGCTAAAGCTTCTGATGCTACTACTTCTCAATATACCGAAAATCGTGATGTTATTAGCGGTATTAACAAAGAAATTAGAAAACTTCAAGCTAAGATTGATGAAATTAATCAAGACGATTCTAATAGTTCTAAGAAATATAAAGCTATTGATAAAATTAATGAAGAAATAGATAAACTTGTTAGCCAAAGAGATAATATTAGATTTAGTGATTATCGTTCTCAAGATAGTATTACTCAGAGTATTGCTTTAGCTGATAAACTTTATCCTTATTCTTCTGTTAAAGTTGAACTTAATTCTCGTAATGGTTTAGGTAATCTTCAATCTGATATTATCAATAGTTCTATGATTACTTATCTTCTTAAAGTACTCAATAGTCCTAATACTACTACTGATGAATTAGGTAATACTGCTCCTGAGTCTCTTGTTAACTTTGCTAAGTTTAAGTTTAAGAACAATCAATATAATCTTAGTAATATTCTTATTGAGACTAAAGAAAATGGTAAGATTGTAAATTATGGTCTCTTTTATTATGATGCTGACAAACAGAAATATGGTGTTACTAATTATGCTTCTGGTTTACTTAACGTTGCATTATTTAATGGAGCTGTAAAGACTGATGAAGGTACAGGTATTACTTATGCTCAAATGAGTAAAGGTGATTATGTTTATACTGCTTTTGCTAATTATTTTAATAGTGATAAAAATATTGATGCTGATAGAGTAACTAATAGCATTCCTCTTGCTAATTACTTTATGAGAACTCCTTCTGATGCTCCTAAAACATTTGTAGTTCGTGCTCCACGTTATCATATAACTAAGAGTAACCCAATTAGAACTGTAACAAATGCTGCTGATGTAGATAATTATATTAAGAATTATGTTTCAGAACATATTGCTAGTATGTCTGAAGCTGCATTTAATCAAGCTAATCCTAGAGCTAAATTTATTCAACTTGAAGATAATCGTAGCGACCGTGCTCAAATTACTAGAGATTTAACTGATAATAATATTACTCGTTCTGTATATGAGAATGAGATTATTCGTAATGATGGCAAAACTGCAACTATTGGTTATCAATTTGCTGATGAAGAAGGTAATGTAAATAAATATATTATTACTGGTTCTATCCGCCCCGTAAAAGGTATGAATAAGTTTGTTATTGAGAATGGTAAAGCTACTATTCTTGATAATAATGAAATGAGAGATAATCTTCGTCCTATGATATATGATAAGTATCGTAAACAAGCTTATCGTAACGGTAGAATTGGTGACGTTCAAGTTGATTATCAAGTTAATAGAGAACATCCTATTTATAAACAATTTAGAAAGATATTCAATCAAGAGTTGACTAATATGGCTGAGGCTATTAATATGATATTCTTGGCTGGTAATGATGGTATTATTCAGCGTGAAGCTGATGGTAAACCTAAGTTTAATCCTAATAACGCTTTTGGATTAGATAAAGAATCTGCTCGTAGACTTTATGCTAATTATCAAACTAAGAAAGGTAAATATCTTGATTCTAATTATGGTTTAGTTGGAAATATGTTCCATAGTGATAAATTCACTATTACTGATTACAAGACTGGTAAAGTTCGTAATTATGGCCAAGAACTTCTTGATGATTATTTTGATAGTTTGTATAATGGTAGTAAAGGTGGTTTTATTCATTTTGGTTATGAGAATGGTAAGATTAAACTTAATCATACTAAAGACCAAGCTGAAGCTATTGATAACAAAATAGCAGAATTTATTAGTGATTATATTGATAGTTCTGCTATACGTATGGATGAATTTAAAAATCTTGATGTAGCTGGACTTATTAATGATGATAATGTTGCTGACTTTGCTCTTAATTATCGTCTTGCTTATAATTATTTTGATGATTTATTTGAAGGTGATGATAAGTTTTATAAGTCTTCTCAAGACTTCTTGAAACGTGCTAAAGAAGGTCAAGCTAGTGGTACTCCTTATAGTACTTTTAATATTTATCAAGATGAGAATATGATGTTGACAGACTTAAAGAAGATGAGTTATCTTAATAGTCAAGCTATTCAAGATAAACTTAATAGTCTTGGTCTTCATGTTACTCAACGTCCTGGTTTTGTTGGTATTACTATTAAGAATACTGTAAGAACTTCTCACGAAGCTTCTCAAAACGGTCCTGTTGTTCACGAACTTGCTCGTGTTTATATGAAACATGACCCTGAGCTTACAGAAGCTGAAGCTATTGCTAAAGCAAATAAGCATATGGAAGGTTATCAAAATACTACTGTAAACGATGCTCAATCTTATATTACTTTTGAAGAATGGATTCGTCGTGTTGCAGGTAGAGGACAACTTAATAAATATATGCCTCTTATTGAGCGTATTATGGATAGAAGTAAACCTCTTAGAGTAGATGATATTAAGACTTTTGTTCAAGTACAAAAGAACTTCTATTATGATATGACTTATAATGATAAGATTAATACTTATGCTCCTCGTCAAATTAAGAACGCTGAACTTGTTCTTGTACCTAGATTTATTGAAGGTACTGACCTTGAGAAAGTATACAATCTTATGAAAGACCATGGTATTGACCAACTTAACACTGAAGAGACTTCTAAAGCTGGTAAAGCAGGAGTTCTTACTTTATTTGACGAAGAAACTGGTGAAGTTACTGATGCTCACATTCAAGATTTTAATAATCATGTAGAAGATTATAAAGAGACTTATTCTTATAATTTCCTTTATACTCAACAAGAAACTCCTCAACATGTGAATGCAGAAAATAAAGCTGCTATTCAAATTATGAAGAAGATTATTGATAATATTCCTGATACTGGAAGTATTGGAGAAGTTAAGAAAGAGTTCTTTAAACTTTATGTTGCTAATATTAAAGATAGTTTCAATAGTCTTGTTAAGGAACTTAATATTCCTACAAATGAAGATGGTTCTATTAAACTCGATGCTAATGGAAACATTGAAGGACTTGATATGAAACTATTTTTTAATAAGCTTCGTAAAGAATGTCTTCGTCAAGGTCTTGATAGTAATATTCTAGAGTTTTTTACTCTTAATGAAGATAGTCCTTATACTGAACTTGGAAGAGCTAATACTATTATGCCTACATATATGACTAATATGATGAGTAAAGCTCAGAATGTTTGTCAGTCTATGTTTAATAATGCTATTACTCGTCAGAAATTGCCTGGTTTTCATGCTGCTCAGGTAACTAATGTAGGTTATTCAAAGCATCTTCGTTATCATCCTGATGGTGGACGTTACATTGAAGTTCTTCTTCCTAAGAGCAACTTTGGTTTTGCTAAAAATGAAGATGGTACTTATAAAGAACCTGATGAAATTAGAGATAAAGATGGTAATCTTATAGGAGGTCTTTTGAAACAACTTCAAGATGCAGGTCTTGATACTCTTATTGGTTATCGTATTCCTACTGAAGGTAAGCAATCTATTTGTGCTATGAAAGTAGTTGGATTTACAGATGATGCTCAAGGTTCAACTATTGTTGTTCCTGATGATTGGGTTGCTCAAACTGGTTCTGACTTTGATATTGACTCTGTATATGGTATTCAATATAATACTTATATTGGAAGGGATGGTAATATTAAAAAAGCTACTTGGAAAGATACTGTAACTGAAAATGATTGGCTTAATTATGTAAGAAGAGAAACAGGTCTTAAACTTTCTGGTATTGATAATGAAAAATTTGAAAGTATTAAAGCTGATGCTAAAGCTTCTACAAAAGCTGAAGCTAGAGATGCTAGAAAAGCAGAAATAGAAGAAATTAAAAATAAATTAGATGAAATTGAATCAGAAGCTTATTTTAATCTTGATGATGATACTAAAGAAGTTATTAAACTTATTCGCAAAAAGATTAATGAAGCTTATGGAGCAAAACCATCTAAAGCCAAGTATCAAGAGCAACTTGAAGTTGAAATATCTACTCTTACTAAAAGATTAGAAGATTTCAAAGATATTTATATTGAAGAAGAATTAGATGCTATAAAAGATTATATTGAAGCTAAAAAACAAATTCTTAATAATGTAATAAACGGTTTTGAATTATCTGATGATTTTGATTATAATGCTATTAAATCTGAAAAGATTAAAAGTGCTATAAAAGCTTATAAAGATGAACAATTACGTTTAGCTAAACAAATTGCTAGAAGTTCTAGACTTTTACAATTTGAAGCTTATAAGAAGAAGTTTGATAATGATGTTATTGGTAACAATAGTCGTGAAGCTCGTAATAATAGACTTCTTGATGATATGATTCGTATTCTTCAATCTGATGAAGCTTTTGAAGAGAATACTGGTCAATCTCAATTTGAAGATATTATTAACGCACGTGATAATATTATGAATGATGTAGTTAAGAGTGTTCGTAATGGTCGTAGTTGTTATGATTTTATTGACCAGGCTGAATATCAAGAAGATGTTATGAGTGGTGCTAAACTTAAAGCGTTTAGTGTTACTCGTGATACTTTTGTGTCTATTTGTAACAAAGTTCAACCAACTATTGATAAAAATTATGCTATTAGTGCTAGATACAAAGCTATTCCAAAACAAGCTGAGGTTTTAGCTAAACGTTTTGGAGAAGACAACGTTATTTATAAAGATGGTTATGTTACAATTAATCATACTATGATTGGTTGGTCACATGATAATCATAATGTAGATGATGCTATTCTTACTGCTTATAGTTCTGAGACTACAGCTCATATTCTTGATGCTGTAAAGAAAGGTGCTGTACCTAATGTAAATGAGTTTACTTTTGCAGTATATAAAACTTTCCCTGATGTAGGTAGTAATTATAAGACTGGTGTTGCATTTATGATGCACCCTGCTGTAACTCGTATAGTTAATGCATATAATAAAGGTAAATCTGTTTATAGTGAAGATTCTGCTCAACCTATAGTTGATGCTCTTAAAGAAGTAGCTGAAGAACTCGGTGTTGATACTAATTCTTTATATTCAGGTAAAATGGTAGTTGAAGCTATTAATGACAAACTTGGTACAGATTATAGTTTTATTAAAAACAACAATATTGTTCTTGACGAAGAACAATTAGCTAATGATGTAAAGAATGCAAACAATGTTTCTCTTGCTCGTGAAGTAGAGATTCTTATGTCTTACAATGATATTAATCGTTTAGCTGATGTAATTCAGAAAATTGTAAGAGTTTGTAACCCTGATAAGTTTGGAGCTAAACAAACTATATTTGCTACTAATGAAGTATTTGAAACTATTAAAGATATAAATAATAGCAAACAAGCTAAAGTACTTAGTAAGGATGGTATTCCTTTCCTTGAAAGTATTTATCCTGGACTTATTAAAGATGGTGTTGTAGATAAAGATAATTATGTAAAAGATACTCATGAATCTGCTTATCCTTCTCTTAATGCTTTCTTAAAGTATGCTTCAGTTACTAGTACTGTAGTTAATAGTATGCTTTTTGAAACTCAAACTCGTCCTTTTGTGACTACTATTAAAGCTCTTAGTAAAATGCTTCCTACTCCTCGTAGACTTACTGAGAAAGAATATAATGATTATGAAAAGTATGTTATTGGTGCTGCTTATAATAATGCTGATGGAATTAGATTAGGTTATACTATCAACTCTTCTACGGGGCGTCTTGAGTCAACTAAAACAAGTGATTTACAAGAGCGTCTTCGTATTTATGGATTTAGTGGTAGTCCAGTATTTCATTTTGATGTTGCAGATATTACTGAACCAACTCAAGATGAAATTGATGCTTGGTCTAAACTTACTCCTGCTCAAAAAGTTGCTTGGTTACAAAGTAAAGCAGAAGATGCTGGTATATTTAGTAAACTTAAAGTTGACCTTCAAGATAATTATCGTGTTGGTAATAAAGAATGTGCTGCTCAATCTATTCGTTTCAATGATGACAATGTAGATACTGAAACTGCTTACAATCTTTTTGAAACTGCTACTAAGAGTCAGAATCCTCTTGTTAAACTTGCAGCTATAGACCTTATTAAATATGCGTTTGTAGTTGAAGGTTTCAAGATGCGTCGTAATGGTGTTAATAAGATTATTAAGAATAGTACTCTTCGTGATGATACTTTGTTTGCTAATCAAGATGGAGAACCTACTAGTCTTCTTAGTCAAATTGATGCTAATTTTAAGCATATTACTTATGACGACTATCGTGATGATTATTTAAGAAGTCATTCTGATAATGGTATGGTTCCAAAGAGAACTGTAAAGAAGAAAAGAGTAGGTAAAATATGGGTTAATGAACTTAGTGCTCCTGATGGAGTTATAACTCTTAATGTTCCTTCTCGTAGAGATGATATTACAGAAGCAGATATTAATGATGAATTTGCTGCTACTAGAACTGTTGCAGAAGAGACGGAAATCCGCCCCGTAGAAGATGTGGTAGATAACAAACCTCAAGTTGTTCAAGATAAAACTACTGCTCATGATGATACTAAACTTGCTGTTAAGTATGGTATTTATAATGTTTGGACTGATAGAGTTAATCCTTATGTAAAACTTACTTTTAAAAATCGTGGTGTTAATACTACGAATCTTTATAAGACTGTTCGTCATGGTGATATAATATTTGCTTATCCTGTTAGTATGCTTGAAGAAAACGAACATGGTATTGTTTCTGTTAATCAAGCTAATAATACTCTTTATAGTGAGATGTATTATAGAACTATTATTGATAACAAACTTCAAGGTAATCAACTTACTAAAGAAGAAGCAGATAAACTTCGTAAAGAATACACTAACGAACGAGCTATTTCTTCTAAAGGCAGAGTTAATACTGGTTTTGATATTAATAAAGATAGAACTACTGGAGATATAGGTGGTGCTCGTGATGCTTATAGTAAAATTATTAATCTTATTAAGAATGATGCTAAAGGTGTTCAAATTATAAATAATAGTTATCTTTATAATCGTGTTGGTGAAGGATTTGGTAATTTTCAAACTATTCATGATGTAATTGATGGTAATGAAGTTATTAAGAAAATTGCTTTTGCTAAAGAAACAAAAGTAATATTTGATTCTGAAGGTAAAGTAATTCCTTATCCTGTTAAAGTTATTCAGATTATTCCTTCTACTAATGATAAAGAAAGTACATCTGTTGAATATAATTTTGACATGTTTACTGATATTAATCGTAGAGCACATGAAGGTGATGTCAATGCTTATCGTGAAGTTCAGTTTATGAATAATAACGGTTTCGAGAATGTTAGTACTGATTATACAAATATGTCTCCTAAACTTTATGAAGCTATTGATAGATTCACTAGTGCTACAGCTAAGAAACTTATCAGTGATGTTGATCAATTCTATAAAAAAGAAGATGGAACTTATGCTTCTATATTTGCTCCTGAAACTATAGAAATGATTCGTAATAATCCTAGTGAGCAAAGACGTTTTCAAAAGTTACTTCTTGATACAGATAGTATTATTAATAAATATGGTACTATATTTGATGTTGTAGTTGATGAAAATGAGAATCCTGAAGTAGTCGATTTCATTAATCATATTAAGAAAACTATTGGAAATTTACGTAACAAACTTAATCTTAGTACTCTTAATGAAAGATTTGCTAGAGAAGTTGTTGCTAAATGGTCTAATGACCCTAATATTCAAAACGGTTTAGTTGATATTTGTAATGGTTATCATGCTGTTACTTGGTGTGATGCTTGGATTGGAGATTTACAAGATACTGGTAATAGTCTTATTCAAAACATTAGCAAACATATAGTTGATGATATTAGTGCTAAAGACATGCAAGCTGCTAAAGATGCTCGTGAATTTGAAAAAGCTATTAAAGCTCTCGGTCATATAGATTGGGATAAACTTGTTGATAAGAACGGTAAACTTATTAGAGATTATACTGACAAATTTGTTGAAGATTTAGATGCTCTTAGAAATAAAGTAAATGAAGCTCGTAAAGATGTCATTAATAATCCTATGGCTTATCTTAAAACTAAGCATGAATATGATGCTTTTAAGATTGCTCATCTTAATCAACAGTTTAAGGATGAGTATTATAAAGCTATGTACGATAACGATGATTATATGCTTAATACTGCTCCTACTATTTTTGCTGAATATACAAAACTTAGAGAGCAAATTAGAAACATCAATCGTCTTCGTATTAATGGTATTCTTAGTCCTGAGAATGAAGAAGAATATCGTAAACTTAGAAGAAGTATTAATCAACTTGAGTCTACAATAAATTTTGATGATGGTACTGAGAAACCTATTTATGATGAAACTAATCCTATTCCAGGTACTAAAGGTTTCGATGAAGAAGGTAAACCTATCATAGTAGATAAAGCTAAATATGATGAAGCTGTATTAAACTCTCAAGGAGCTGCTATGAAACTTAGTCAATATCTTGAACGTCAACGTGGTATTAACGAAGAGTACAATGATACTAGAGTTAAAGATGGTTTTGAAGAAGAACTTGATAAGAGACTTGATATTATTAAGCGAGCTGAGAAACGTGATGCTTTTGGTAATAAACAAGTTTCTGATGAAGTTCTTGCTAATGATGAAAAGTATCAAAGAGCTAAAGAATGGCTTGAGCAAAATGCTACTTGGCACGTAGATCCTAAAGTTAGTGATGAAATTGCTGTAGCTTATGGTATTCTTTCTAAAGGTAGAGCACAAAAGAATAATCAAATAACTTATAAAGCTAAACTTATCAAAATTAAACTCGCTAATGGTGAGAAAGTTTATGATAGTAAAGGTCGTATTCGTGGTGATATATTTAGCGAAGAAGAACAAGAAGCTATAAGAAAAGATGAAGCTGGTCGTTATAATAATACTATTTATTCTGCTGGTAATGAGCAAATATTAATTAATAATGCTCCTGAACAAAAGCAAGCTCTTCCTGCTGTAGTACAAAGAATGCTCACTTCTAATAGCAAAGAAGGTAAAGCTAATGTTGAATATCTTAAGTTAGTTAATGAAGTCAATGAAATTCTTCGTCCTTATTATGATACTACTAAGAAAGAAGTTAATACTATCACTGATAGACATCAAATTAGTATTGAAGAACTTCATAAACTTGCTGATTTGTATGAGAAACTTCGTAATACAAAGAAGACTATAGTCGATAACGATATACCTGGTAAAGGTTCTGCTGTTGGTAGTTTTATTCGTAAATTTATGCATACTGAATATAGTCCTAAGTTTGATATTGAATACAGTAAAGCTAAAACTATTGGTGGTGAATATCTTAAGGCTTGGGAAGATGCTAATATGGAATATGATTTTGAATATGACGAAAACGGTCGTATTGTTAAAGATTCAGATGGTAATTATGTATATGATAAATCAGTTCGTCTTCCTAATCGTTTCCTTTATGGTACTCTTACTCTTAAAGATGAGTTCTATACTGGTATGAAGAATCAGAAAGTAGCTAAAGATTTGCGTAAAGAAGCAGAGATTAAAACTAAAGCTCTTGCTACTATCAACGAATATCTTGAAACTACTACAACTCCTTATTATAGTGATGCTATGGCTGAAGCTAGAGCTAAAGGTAAAGAAGAGTTTGATAAGTGGTTTACTCGTAATCACGTATGGAATGTTTATACTCATAAGTTTGACCCAATAGGTATTTGGCAAAAGACTAGTATTAAACCTAATTATGCTAATGGTACTTGGGCTGCTAATTATAATCAGTTAGATATTGTTCCTAAAGAAGAATATCGTAATCCTGATTATAAAGAGAATACTACTCAAGCTGAGAATTTTAAACGTGGTATAGACGATGAAAAGTATATTAACAATGTATCTCTTAGCGACAATGAAAAACAAGCTAAGAAACTTATTGAAACAACATTAGATAAGATTGTTAGAGATAAAGCTAGTCGTCGTATTATTAGTCAAGGTTTTATTCCTATTACTGCAAAAGAAGCTGACCATGACTTTAAATGGTTTGGTAAACAAATAGCTGAATTTGCTGGTTGGAATGCTAATATTAGCTCTGCTGGTAAGAATAGTCTTCATGCTGATATGAATTATTCTACTGATAAAACTCCAGTACTTCCTATGATTGGTAGAGAATTTACTAATAAAAATAGTGAAGACATTGATAAAATTAAAGCTGCTGAACCAAAGAGAGAGCAATATACTACTGATGAAGAGTATAATAAAGCTATGACTGAACATAAAGCTAGACTTGATGCTGCTGAAAAGAATAATAAAGCAATACATCAATCTCTTGTTAATAGAGATTTTGTTTCTAGTATTAGTCAGTTTATTAGACTTGCTGGTCATCAAAATGCTGTTCAAGATAATAAGTATCTCTTCTATTACGGTCAAAATATGATTAAAGCTACTCCTGTACTTGATGATAATATAGGTTTTAGCAATCTCAGAAAAGACCTTAATAGAAGTACTACTGATGTTACTCGTTATGCTGAAAAGGCTTATGATGAAAGACTTTATGATCAGTTTACTAATTGGGGTAATAGACTTATCTATGATAGATATAAGCTTCCTAATAATAAACTTACAAAAGGCGCTAATATTGCACAAAGTCTTACTAGTGCTAAATTTATGATGTTAAATATTACTGGTGGTATTGGTAACGTTACTGTTGGTCGTAGTGGTATTTTTGCTGAACATATAGCTAAAGCTTACTTTAGTACTGCTTCTTGGAATAAAGCTAAAACTATGTGGTATGGTGCTTCTTTATCTTTCCTAAGAGGAATGACTAGAGAAGATAGTACTAGTCTTGCTGATGCTATTGTTAAATTTATGAATGTAGTAGATTTTGATGAAGTACTTGGTAGACCTACTGGTAGTTTTAAAGCTAGTGATGCTATTAATCGTCTTAGAAACCTTATGTATTCTCCTAACGCTATGGGTGAACATCACATGCAGAATAGTGCTATGTTTGCCATGATGTTTGAGAATAGAATTGTTCCTGTAGATGATTATCGAAATAAAGGTAGACTTCCTTATCAATCTATGACTTGGTCTCAATATAAAGTTGCTTCTCACGAAGAAGCTATGAGACAACTTATTGCTGGTACTCCTCTTGCTGCTCAATTTGAGAAATTTGTAAATGATGTAAAATCTGACCCAAATCAACTTAAAGAATATGCTAGAGGAAGAAGAGATTTAGCTAATGAATTTAAGAACATTTTCCTTAATAATAAACAAAGTAAAGAGTTTGTTATTAAACGTAAGGAACTTGAAGCTAAAGCTAAGAAACAATTTGAAGCTAATCCTACTCTTATGGAACAGCTTGATTTAGTTGATGGTAAACTAGGTTTTAAAGATGGTTCTCTTATGGAACAACTTTCTAAGCAAAGCACTAACGGAGAAGTAAATGATGCTTATGCTCTTCTTGGAGAGTTCAAAGGCAAAGTTATTGCTGTTAATAAAGAGATACATGGTGTATATGATAGACTTGGTGCTGCTCAACTTGAAAAATATTGGTGGGGTAGTCTTGTTATGCAATATCATAAACATATATATCCAGGTATTCTTAAACATTGGAGAAGAAAAGGTTATTTCAATGAGCAAACAGGCGATAGTCGTGTAGGTTGTGGTCCTGCTCTTATGGATTTCCTTACAATGCCTATTCGTCAATATAACGAAAGACATAAACTTTTAGATGATAAACAGCTCGAAGCACTTGAAGGTACTCAAAATCTTTTTGCTGCTTATTTAAACTTTGCTGAGAATATTAGAGTTAATTGGGAAGCATTACCTGAATATCAGAAAGCTGCTATTCGTAGAACAGCTGGTGATATATTTGGTGCTTTATCTTCTATAACAGTTGCTATTGGCACTAATATAGCTTGGGATGATAAGGATAAAGATAAAATGCTTCTTCCTAATCTTATGCTTTATAGTGCAGACCAACTTGCAACTGAAAGTATGATGTATAATCCAATATTCCTTCCAAACAATGCTAAAAAACTTTGGAGTTCTCCTATTGCAATGATGAATATGCCTAACGATATTATCAATAGTCTTAATCTTATAGCAAATGCTATGTTTGATGATGAATTTGATTATAATTATACTACTGGTCGTTACAAAGGTGAGAATAAATTTAAAGTTAAACTTATGAGACAAGTTCCTATTTATAGAGCTTATAATAATCTTGCTACTCTTGATAAGAGTAATAGTTATTATCATTATGGTCAAAATATACTTGGATTTGTTCCTACATCATTTGATGAATAAACCGCCCCGTAAAGGGTATTGTTAGTAGTATTCTACTAATAAGAATCAAATAAAACCTTTATTTGTTGGAGATATTAATATTATTACTATCTTTGCAACAGATAAAGGTTTTCTTATTATATATGTCATATAGTACTTTTTGGTTTCACTACTAAGTATATGCGGAAATTATTGCTCTATGGTGTAATGGTAGCACTACAGTTTTTGGTTCTGTCAGAGCAGGTTCGAATCCTGCTAGAGTAACACATTATGTGAATGGTTAGTTGTTTAGTTAGTTAGTAATATGTTTATTTTGGGGAATGCGTAAAATAAGAACTAGCGAGTTCTATTCTTTTTTATTTCATTTTGGTAATGTACAAAAATAAAATCTAATGTAGCAGTAGATAGTCGTGATGATTATCTACTGCTTTTTTTTGTGCTAAAGAAAATGTGTCATAATGTGTTGCTTCAAATAATTAAAAAAAAAGAGTAACTCAACCTCACGGTCAAGCTACTCAAGTCAATGCTATAAATTGTGCGAATGATGTTACAGCCGCTGCTGTAACAGATAATAAACAACCTATTCTAAACATTTAATGTATTATGGAATCTAGTAAGTATTTTATTTAATATTTTAATTTCTTCCGTAAGTGGCTAAAATGTTTAGTCTGTATGATTAATCAAGTATGAAGGTTAAGTTGATTAGAAGCAAAATAAACTGGGTTGTGGGAGTTTCCCACGGCTGGTATAGTTTAATCTCTTATGCCAGGAGACCGAATTAAGATGACTAAGTATAAATAGTTAATAGAAATAGACCCACTTTATTTTGTTCCTAATGAACTTTGATGTTACGGCTGAACAATTATTCAGGAGATGAAAATCACCCTCGTATAGAGGATTTCAAAATGTAGGATGTGCCATATAGCTCAACTTATTTAAAAGGAGCTTTAATTATATTACCATTTGCATCAAGATAAATAACACTATCTGTATCATAACCATCATTAGTGGTATCAACATCTTGTATCTCATAGTAAGCATCATTAATTCCACAGGAATCTGTTGTATCTACAAGTCTTGCTTTAGGAGCATCCTTTCCACTATTATATGAACATGCTACAAGAATAGATGTTATAATACTTAATGTAATGATAATATTTCTTCTATGTTTATTATAATTCTCATTCATTTTATTTCTTAGATAAAAACTCCTAGTACTTTCACAAGCACTAGGAGCAAAACTTTTAATTTAAAAACTATGAATAATTATCAACTATTTCAAATACAAATCTATGTATCTTTGAATACAATTTACATGTGTACTACCAACAAACTTGAAAGTTACTTCATCATCTTCAAGAAATACTGTAGTAGGATAATCATAAGCTTTATACTTATGAATAAGTCTTTTAGGAAGCTCTGTAAAATCTTTAATTTCAAGAGCTATATCTTTAGACGATTTAGCAATAACAGTTTGAGTATTATTTATTGCAATAGAACAACCAAGACAATTCTTAGTCGTTATTATTAGTATTTTTCTTTTCATTAATCTGAGCAATTTTAGTGCAATATTCACCATTCATAGTAAATGTTACATTTTCATTTTCAAGCATAATACGATAAGTTCTTTCAAGATTCTTCAAATCTCTAAGAAGAAGAGAAAGATTACCATACGTTACTTTATTAATCTTTGGATTATTACCTGCATTAGCAAGATGTTTCTTAACCTTTTCAATTTCTAATACTGTTTCTGCATGACGATTAATCATACGAGCTACCCGATTCTTTGTCATTTCTGCCATTGTTATTTAAATTTTAAAATTAATAATTAATTATTTCTTTGCTGTAGAACCAAAACCACCATCACCTCTATCAGTTATACCAAGGTCTTCAAGTTTATCAACTAAAGCCCAATTAATTTGACGATGATGAGGAACTTCAAATTGACCAATAACATCACCAATATTAATTGGTGTAGGATTATCTACAATAGCTCTAAAAACAATGAAAAATTCACCACGATAACATTCATCACCAGTCATTGGAGCATTAGCTACAACATAACCCATCTTAGTAATTCTACTATTAGGACGACAAGTTAATGAATCTCTATCTTCAAGAGCTACGTGAATACCTGTTCCACATTTAATGCGTCCATCATCTGTCTTTTCAATAGAAGTACATACTACATCACAACAAGCATCAGTAGCATGACCACCAAAACCGTCTTCTTTAGAATTAGCTACATAATGAGCATACTCTGGAATTTTAGCTTTAACTTTAGGGTCAAGCCAAATTTTAACTGGAACAAAATCAATAGCTATACGAAGAGCTTCTTTAAGTTCTTTTTCTGCTAATACTCTGTTCTCTGGAGTTTCTTTAAAAGCATTTGCATAATTAATCATTGCATCTGCTATACGATTACTTAATTGACTCATAATTTAATCAGTTATATTATTACGTTGTTCTAAAATATCTTTTCTAAGCTTTTTAATACTACCTCTATAAATATAATTATGATTTATAATATAAGTATTTTTAGGAAGCATATTATTAGGTATTTTATCATAAAGACGACCTATTACATCTAGTTCTACTAAACGTTTTATTCCTTTACTTATGTTACTTTTATCACAATTATAATATTCAGCAATATCTTTATTACTTAAAGATATATGATTAACACCATAAGGTATATTCTTAGCTATATACCTGACTACTTTACGGACATAAGTATTTTCTTTGTCCATTATTTCAAGTAGCGCATCATCTATAATTGCTTTGTGTTCCATATAATATATGGTTTTACGATATTCAGTACCATCATCAGCCTTATCTTTAATTTTAAGACCTTTGAAGTCTAGAGAATAATCATAATCAATGCTATCTCTAGAAAGTTTATTAATTACATTATCCATATCAATATCTTATGTTTACTAGCTGCCGGCTAAGATGCAAAAAAGTGGTGAAATATAACCACTTTTTCGCAAAAATAGTTATATATAACCACTTTTAGCTAGTAAACTAATTGATTATCAAGTAGTTAGCTCCTATAATATATATATATATTATATTAATGTTAGCTTATACCTTGCTACAAAGATAAGCATTGTTGTTAGTATTACTAGTAATAACAAGTAGTTTAACGATAGTTTAACCACTCACATCTTCTACGGGGCGGATTTAGCTGCTTCTAATATTCTAGCACTAGTAGTTGCTCTATCCTCCCCGTAAAGGATGTTGTTAGTAACACGCACTTAATTCATTTTGTAATCTTACAGTCCATTCATAAGCATCATCTTTATTATCAAATACTAATTCTTCAGGAACATTAGGAACACCTTTATTTTCATCAATCATAATAGTGTAATTTACAACACTTTGATTATTATCAGCATAACTAGTAATTGCACTAATTGTACCAACAAAGAATATACCACTAATATGACTAAAAGCTAGTACCTCATCACCAACTTTGTAATGAGGTACTTTAAATTCATTTTCTTTTCTACCAAAGTTAACTTGCATAAGCCATAACAGAATTAAGTGCTTTATTCATATTATTATTTGCGCTACCCCAAACAAGACTATTCATACGTTTCTCACCTTCAAGATTAGCAACGTTACAATAGAAACCAGTTACAGCATTATATGCTCCCCAAGCTGTACCACAAATATCTTTCTGACCAATACCATCATTATAATAATCCATCATATTATAAAGTTGATTAGCTTTACGAGAAGATATTTCAACAGCTTCAAGAAGTCTATAATCACGAGCAACAAGTCGAGCATAACCTCTCTTAGGGTCGTACTGATTAATTCGTTCAATCTCAGCAGGAGTAAGTTGTAATTCACAAAGATACTTATAAACTTCTTCATCGCTCATCTTAATAGTAGTAAGATGACGATAAAGTTCTTGAGCATCTAAAGCGTGTGAACAAGCAACTTTAAGTACTTGAGCACCAAGTTCAAGCTTCTCTTTTACAGACTTAGTATGTCTAAGTCTAATATGACAAGAAGCTTTATCTAATGCTCCATTAAGCATATTAGTACAAATAACACGAACAGGAGTAATCATAATATCTACAGATGAACCACCATCATGTCCATTACTAAACACAAGATAGTTATCTATAACATCTTCTCTACTTACAGAAGTTTGTATTGGAAGTTTAGCACTAACATATACTTTCTCTCCCATATTAAGACAAGCAGCTTTATCCCAAACAGCTTTGCCTTCACCAATAGCATTATTAAAGAAGTTAAAAGCATCAAGATTTTGAACTACTTCATACTTATCTTTGACGATACCCAAAGGATAATTAATATCGGTTCTATAAGTTGCAAAAGCATTAGCACACTCACGATAAATATTACCATCATGTACAAAAGCATCTTCTCCCAATTCATTATTACTACCTATTCTAAAAGGCATTTTACCTACAAGTTCACACTTTTGAACAGACCAATCAAGACCTGCTTTCTTCATTACATCTTGTGCAGTTGCACAATCAGATACGTCTTTACCCATAGCCCAAGGAAGACCACCACGATTAAATTTACTCATAACTCAGCGTTAATTAAATTGTTAAACATTATATTAAATATTAATCAATAGGAGAAAGATTTTCTTGTTTATCTTCACTTTCTCCTTTATATTCAGGATTCAAATCTTTAATGTTCCATGTATCACGTATTACATTTGAAATAAGAACTTCTACACCAACTATATGTTTCTTTAGTTCTTCTCCATTGTAATTAAGATATGAAGCACTACTTGTAGCATCAGATAAATCTTCTGCTATAATATTAATATTAAGAAAAGTATTAGCTTTTACTTTAATATCTGTTTTAATTAAATATACATTATACATAATATTACTATTTATTTTAATAAGACTTTATGTTTATAGAACCTAGCGTAGAATCATAATCTACGCTAGTTGCATATAAATCATCAATCATTACTCGACAATCTCCATTAGTTTCTTGAAGACTATTAAGTTTTTTGATTAATTCTGAAACTCTCATATTACTTAATAGTTAAATTATCATTTTCAACAACTTTAGCAATATTAGAAGTACAACCTTCATCTGTAAGCTTAATTTTCATAGCTTTCTTATCTACAGAAGGTTTAAAACTCCAACCATCTTTAGCAACATCACCCATATTAGCAAGAAGCATATAACCATCACCTTGAAGAAGATTAGCCATAGTAACAGGAATAGTTACATTTACGATAATATCATCCATATCCTCAACTTCTACTTCAGAATTAGTAATATCTCCTTCAATTTGAGCATTATGAATTGCGGCATCAAGAAGAGATTGACTATCAATACTACTAGATTGATGAAGAGTATTAGTATAAATACCATTAACTACAGTAGTTTTAAGAACATCGACAAGATTCTCAATCTTCTTATCATCAAGTTCTACACTTGTGCTCTTTCTTATACCAACTCTACCAGTACCCCAATCGAACCATTTCTTACCTTTCTTGTCTTCTGTACCATATTTATTAATAGCAAATAAAACAAGTTTAGTAAGACCTGTAATTATATTCTCTTTAGACTTCTTGAGTTTAGCAAGTCTATCAGTCTCAGACTTAATAGCAAGAAGGTCAGCTTTAAGCTTATTAATATAATTAGTAATACTTTTAACTTTATTAGTCATTTCTTGACCATTAAGTTCAAGCTTTTCTTCTATTTCTGGAGTTATTTCTCCACCTGCTTCTTCAATCTCGTCATAAAGAGCATATAATTCTTTATCAATTTCAAAAATACTTTTTGCCATATTACTTTTTATTATTAGTTACATAAACATAATCTCTTTCGAGAAATCTACTATCACTACTTACAAATGTAGAATTAATCTTTCCACAATTTGTACAACGAGAAACAATGTTGATACCGACAACAGTATCGGTATCAACATCTTTAACTTCTACTTCTTTGATAACTTCATATTTATGAAGCCCAATAAAACACTTTGCCATATTACTTAATAGTTATAGTACAATTAACATCGTGAGTAGCTTCTTCATCTTTAGCATAATAATTACGCTTTACTGAAACATTAATTTCTACTTCAGGATTAGCTACTTCAAAATTTTTAATAGCTTGAAGAATAGCTTTCTTTACATTCTCTGCATATTCTTTTACTTCTTTAATTGTCTTTTCCATAATCTTATAAGTTTAAATGAGTTTCTACATTATTTACTACACACACAGGACATTCATCAGTTAACATGAATACAGTTTCAGCAGAACAATAACCGTTTGATTCAAGCCAATCTACAGCTCTTTCATTATCATCAGCAGCAGTTTTATTTTCTGCGAAATCTTCAGTTACATCAGCAACTTCGATTTGTCCTATATTATAATTTAAAATACTTATCCACATAATTATTCAGGATATACTTGTTTAACTAATTGTTTTGCTAGTTCGGTAAGCATTGGATGAACCTTCCCACTAACTTGGTTAGCTCTAAGTTTAATCCAATGTTCCCAATCATCAACAAAAGCAGTATGAACTACTTGAGTTTTAGTATTAAGAGGAAGAATTTCTCTAGCTTGTTGTGCAGTCCAACCAAGTTCACGAGTTTTACGATAAACTAAATCACAAATTTGAAGACCATAAAAGAACCAATCTACAGCAGTCCAATTATCTGTATATTGTTCTTCAATACATTCATTATTGAATATTTCATTATCATTGAAGAAACCATTAGTATAATCGCTGAAGTCAATTTCATTATCAACATCTGGAATCCAAGGAAGTTTAGCAACAGTTATTCCATTACCAAATTTACCTTTGTCATAAGCACAATAACGAGTAGATTCTTCTACAATACTATTAACTCTATGACGATTAAGTTCACGACTAGCACCAATATCTGTTATAAAAGAAATAGTATGTCTTGGGTGATAATGCAAAAATCCTTCTACATCGATAAATTCAAGTTCTTCTATACTAGTTTCAATAATAACTCTCATATTAGTAGTAACATAAATATAACCGTCAGATTCTACCCATCTAGTATATTTATTATTTCTAAGTCTACAAGCAAACTGAATACAAGCTCTATTTAATATTTTTGGATATTTAAGATGAACAGTAGCATGTTCACAACAACTAAGGTGCATACTTAAAATATCTTTTCTAGTAAGATGTTCATTAAGAATATCTTTACCTTTGAAAATAGTTCGTTTAAGAAACTCGTAAGCATCTTCATTTTCACTCTTTGGAGTAGATTGATAAGCAACTCTTGTACATCTAGCTATATGTTTCCAAATAGCATCAAGAGTATAACCATCTTGTTTCCAAAGTTCAACACTAGGATTTATAACTTTAATCATATTATTTACTTTTTACACGTTTAACAAAATCTTTTCCTTTTTCATAATCTTCAAAAGTCATAGCGATTACATTTTCTTTATTTTCGCTAGTAACAGGAAGTTCTTTATTATCAGCAGATAAATTATATACATATCCATCTTTGTCTTTACAAAGATTTTCAAAACCGTAAGCAGCTATAATTTCATTAGTTACAATTCTCTTACTAGTTTCTTCAATAAGAATAAGTTTATTTGTTTTAACAAGAGTAGAAATATCAATGAAAGATTTCTCTACACCCCCCGTAAAAGGTATGGTAGCTTCATATCCTTCATTACTAGCTTGCCAAGCTAATAACATATTACAATAATTACCTAAATCTTGAATAGTATCAAACATAGTTTCATCTTCAACATTAGGATTATTGTAACCGTTAAAATCATCTTCGATAAGCTTAACTAAACGATTAGCTTTATCGTACATTCTAGCTAGACCATATCTATAGCCTAGTTTATCACAACCTTTATTGAAAGCATTACCATAATCAGCATTCTTCTTAGCCATAAGATTAAGCATCTTATTTTGCTGGTCACGTAATGCAACAACTTCAGGAGTTACAAGATGTTTTGGAACTACTCCATTAAGAGCAGCTTTCCAATAATTTAAATCACTTTCTGTCATAATTGTTATTTTATTAAGTTAAATATCTAACGTTCCTACAGCTTCAATAGTTCTTCCACTAGACAAATGAATTAAATGATTCTCCATACATTCAGCAGTAGTTTTATCTAGAGGAAAACTAAGTTTATCTTGCAGATTATAATATTTAGCAAAATCTTTAATATCATCAAACCAAAGAGTATGACAACCTATACAGAACTTCCATTCTTTATAGCCTAATTTATTAGGTTCATCTTGTCTATATTTAATAAAGTCAACGAACTTATCTTCATAAGAAATACTTGAAACACAAAATGAACCAATTTTAAATTCATCACGTGCAAATTTAAACATAGTTTTACCACTAAGAATATAATTGGTATAAAGTCGATTAAATACATTAATAGCAGTTTCAAGAGGAACTAAAGCGCCACGACTAGTTTCAACCCAATTAGGTTTACCTGGTTTAAGTCTAAGTTGAGTATTAGGAAAATTATCACTATATCCAGTACGTTCTATTTGTTTAATAGTTCTAGTACTATAGTCTGCATAATAATCAATCCATTTTACAACTTTATTTCTATTACCATTTCTCCAATCAGAAACAGTATTACATTTTACAGCTTCAGCATTTTTACGATTTATTTCTGCTCGTTCTTTAGCTTTTTCAGCTCGAACTTTAAAAGCTTCTTCTGCGACTTTATCTTTAGCTTCTACTTCTGCAATATATTCATCAGACCATTTCTTATCAAGTTCTTTCCAACTAATTCTTTTATGAAGACAAAACTTAGTATAGAACTTACATTTTCTAATATGTTTTTTTTGTTCATCATTAAATAGAGTATCATTAAGAATTGTATTAACAGAAGGAAAAGGAATATTACCATAATCGTGATAATAAAGTTTATCAGATAATGGTTTGCATTTAGGAATAAATTTATATTTAGCTACAAGTTCATTAATCTCTTTAAGTAAATTATCTCTACCGCTAGCAATATAACTATAACTATTGATTTGTTTACTTATAGTATTAAGAACTTTAAATTCATTTCTAAATGTATTAAGATACCTAGTAATAAGAAATTTCATATACATATTAATAAGTATCTTCTTATTCTTTGGTTCAGTTATATCATAAATAGGAATATCTTCATCAGTTTTATAAATAGTATAACCTTGTGGAAGACCACTCTCAATTTTCCAAGCATATTCAGTTCCTTCTTTAATTACAGCTATTTTACGTTTACGGTCAATACGAGCCATACAAGATCCTTTAAGACCTCCACACCACCATGCTTTATCCCAATTATCTTTAATATAATCAGGAGTAAGTTTTTCACCTATACATTTTCTTTTATTAAAGAAATAACCATAACCGAAACAATAATAACGATAATTACTATTATACCAACCAGGTTCATCACGATGAATACCTTCATGGATACCTGCATCTTTAGTAAACACATGTTTAACTCTACCTTTAGGTTCAGCACCTACTTTACTTTTAGTCATAATTACAATATTTATTATTAAGTTATTTAATATTTTAAATTTCGATTTGAGAGGCTTTCTACTTAAAAGCGAATAACTAATAAGCAGGCATAATAAAGCCGCTCACGTTTGAAATAAAGTGGCAATCAACCACATCTTCTACGGGGCGGCTCTAGCAATTTAATGTTATATGTTCAACTGATACACTTCACCATCAGGTTGAGCATCAACAAGTTTAACTTCAACATTAGTATCTACAGTCATAGAATTAAGAATAGAATCTTCAATAACTTCTTTAGGAATAGAAAACTTTAATCTACTATAATTATCTCTATTAGATATTCCAAACTTACTATCAGTATTACTAGTACTAATAGCTAGAAAATAATCATCTCTTTTATATGTTTCGTTCCATCGTTTAACAAACTTATAGAACATTCTAAACTTTATTTCTCTACTATACAATCTTCTAAACTTTGGTGAATACCAAGTTTTATGTTTATCTAGTTCTTCTTTTATATTATCATAAGCGTTTAAATTCATAGTTATATTTATTTTTGAATGTCTATTAACTTGCAGTGGAACGGCACATCTTTCTTGCCCGACCGCTCTCTGTACTCACAAGTTGCAAGTTTACCTATAAAATCTTCTTTATGTTTAAGAATATATTCTTGTCTTGAATGGTCAAAATTACCAGTAGCTTCAAACAGTTCATCATTAATATCATTTCTAAGAACAAACTTACAAAGTGTAGTTCTAACTCCTTCAGGAACAATATCAACAATTTTAAACTTTGCATCATCAACTCGTTTATATTTAAGCATAGCTAAATTACGAGCACCAAATTGATAAGCAGAACTAACATCACGAACAATCAGACCTTCAAAACCAAGACTTATAAACTTATCTCTAAATCTTGTAGCATCATCAATGTCACAAATAGCTACATCTGGTAATAATATAAGTTTACTCTTATTATTAAGATGTTGGTCATAAGTATCAAATGTATAACATATTCTATTTATATTCTCAGTTCTAAACTTACGTCTAGCATCATAAGACATATTATCAATAGCTATATCATAACACCAATACTGAAGTTGATAATGCTGAGGAAGCTTTTCATTCTTAACAAAACTATTAATATCATTTACTTTATAACCAGGAAGATAAAGCTCACCATCAAGACAAGCTCCTTCTTCAAGCATAGCATCAAGTAAATCATCTTTTATTTCTGGTTTTATAACTTCATCCATCCAAGAAAGTTTAGGAGTCCAATCAGTTCCTTCTCTAGAACGATAAGTAAGTCTAATAGGATTAAATAAATCATCTACTTTAACAGCTCCAATAATACATCTAACTCCATTAATCTTATACTGCCCTAAATACCTTCGTTTGTCAAATGGTTTATTATCTTTAAGTACTTTTGCAAGCATTGGAAGAGTAAAACCATCATCAGTAGTATTATTCTTTGGAAGATAAGTATAAAGATAATTGATTAAAGCTATATCATCTTTAATTTCAACAGGACCACTATCTTTAAGTTCAGAAAGTTCTTTATAACCTTCTTTACGTTTAGCTTTAATTCGAGACTCTATTTCATTAGCTTTAATTAACTTACCGTTAATAATTTCTTCATGAATATGTCCACAAACAGCTCCATAAGAAACTTTATATCCATCATTAGCTTTTTCTATTTGCCATAGAATAGGGTCTCCTTTAGCATTTCTTTTATATAGTATCATAACTTAATCTTTAATTTACTAATAAGTTTAGCTCTAGCTTGAGCGTTTAACTGAGCAGCAGTTGGAGCTTTTTCTTTCTTAGGTTTTTCAAAACCTTCAAGAGTTCCTTCTTTAGCTTTCTTTCTAGTAGTACGAGTAGTCTTCTTTACGCCTTTCTTCTTATCATATATGATAGGAGGATTATCCTCTTCATATTTAAGATTACGTTTATGTAAAGCTACAAGTTTAGAAACATATTCGTCTCTTTTATTTTCATCAATCCAACCTTGTTCAAAAGCATAACTGATTCCATATAGAGTACGACCAATTTCATATTGATAAGGAGTACCAATAGTTTGCATCATTCTCATATCATTAATAATACGAGAACAATCAAGACGAACACAAGCTTTAGCAACAAATTCATCAGCACCATAAGTACTAATATCTTTTATAGCCATAGCTTTAACTTGTTCATCTATATTTATAATATAAGCTTTTGGAAATCTTACCATTGTTTTGCTATTAATCTAAATATAACAACTTTATTTGGTTTACCTAGACGACCATGAGCATATTGAGCCATAGCACCAATATCATTTGTTTCTCTGGTTTGATACATTTTCGTAGGTGTTTTACAAGTATGAGTATCATAATCGTAATTAAGAGGAATATGAACAACATCTTTAAAAGGTATTAGTTCATTTAAAGCTTCATAATCTTCACTACCTTCATGAAAATCTACTTCACCATAAGAAAATATATTATCTCTATCTAGGTCAAAAGTAATACCACCTCTAGATATAGAAATAGCTTTACCTTTATCAAGTAAAGCTTCTTCTTTATCATTAATCCAAGTCATAAGAATACGAATTTGTGATTTGATTTTATCACCAACTTTCTCAGTATGGCAAATCACAGTCTGATAGTCTTTTGAAATAGGCATCGGTATCACTCTTATCTTTTCTGTATCGGATTTCAACATATCTAATAGTTTCTTTAATAAAAGTATCTATTTCATCATTACTGAATTTATCGTGTAAATCAGCAAAATCTTTACACTCATAATTCTCAAGTCCAAATTCTCCACGAGTAATAAAAAGATAAGGAATACCATAAGTTTCCAAAAGATAATCAGCACCATCACGACCAGTCCTATCAAAATCTAGAAGACTGACAATCATACCTTCATTGTTAAGTCTTTTTTTAAGCCAACTATATTCATTAGCTTTAAGTCTATAATTTTCACTAGGAAGATTAATAACTCCAATACGTAGAGTTTTTCCATCCGCCCCGTAGAAGGTATGTTTGCTTAAATGACTACCTAAACTTAATCTATCTTTACTAGATTTAGTTATTATAATATAATCATAATCTTCTCTTTCAAGATTAGGAAGTCCTTCAAGTACATTACAATTTGTTACAAATTTTAATTCCTTAGTTCTATCACGTAATGGAAAATATAGTTTAATAAGATATACTCCAGCTTTATTTCTACCAAGCATATAAGCATAACAAGGATCTTGTTTAGCATCTTTATATTTAGGAGTAGGATTAGTTACTCTATCAATATAATATTGTTCAACTGGAATAACAAAATGAGTATTAAGATAATTCAAATCTACATTTAATTTAGCCCATATAGCTTTATCTTGACGATTCCAACTACGAGGAACAATTTCAATAATAGCTTTTTTATTACGAGCTTTAACGAGAGCATTCTTTATAGATTCATCTACATCGTAATCATTAATATGATTATCAATTTCATACGAAAATGTTCTATAAATATGACTTAGTACAAAATAAAAATCTTGTTTATTATTTGTACTAATAGGTCTTTCATATACAATACTTAGTACGTAAGCTACTACACCATATACATCATCAAAGAAACCAGCACCACCAAAATCACGAACTTTAAGTCTGCCTTTAGCGTTGTATGCAATACCCATACTACCATCAGTATCATCATCACGAAAAACAGAAGTAATAAGATGATTATGTTCAACACAATCTCTAACTACTTCTAATGGTATATCTAAGTATTTACTTACAATTTCTTCTTGATTTACTCTAGATTCTATAAAAGCTTTCGTAAGTTTACTTGTATTAGCATTACGTTTCATAGTTACAAACAAATTGGGGTAACAATAGTATTATTACCATTGTTACCCCTTAGAACATTAAACCTTAGTTGAGAATAAATAGGCGGACATACCTTTATTTAGAAAGGTAAATCATCTGTTGCTGTTGGGTCAAATCCTGCACCAGCAGCAGGAGCAGCAGTAAATTCACCACCCATTGGAGGTACTACAGCTCCACCAGGCATACCAGGAATACCAGGAACACCAACAGTAGGAGTCTTATTAGTCTGCTTAGGAGTAATACTCTCTCTAACCTTATCAATAGAAAGAATAACTGGAGGAAGAATCTTTCCTTCCTTCATCTTAACCAGCTCAATAGCACCAGAACCAACAAATGAAGTAAACTGCAAATCTTTACTACGGTCAACATCTACCCAATCACCCTTACGATTACGAGTAGCACGAAGCAACTTAATCCAACAAGGAATAGGTTTACCATTAGCATCCTTAAAGCAAGGCTTAGGAGTATCGCCATCAGCAAGATTAAATTGACCATTAAGCATAGCAGCAACATTATCAAAGATGTGACGATATCCATTAAGAACATCTTGTGCATCTACTGCATTATACTCCAAATTACCATTCTCATCTTCAGTGTAATCTTCAAATGTAAGAGTAAGAGCATCTTCCTCTTCAACAGTAAGTTCACGACCTTTAAGATAGAACACATCAAGAAGATGTTTTGTCCAATTAAGAACAGCATCTACTTGCCAAGCATTCTTACCTCCAGGAATAGTATCAACATTACTCTCTACTGGGAAGAAAGTCTTAGTAACATAACGACGCTCCTTAACATTATCGTGATTACTAGCGAAAGTTACTACAAGACGAGGCATCTTTAAACCAGCAAAAGAATTACCTTCTGCATTCTGAGACCACTCTACACTTACAGAATCAAGATGAGCCATAAACAAACCATTAGCTGGACTAGCATCTTTCTCGTGAAATTTAAGACGAGCAGCAGCTACTGTGTTATTATTAATACCTCTACGATTCTTCTTTGCAGTACCATTTGCAACTGCTACTGCTTCCTTTGTTACATCTGTCATAACTTAATTAAGTTTTAAATGATTATATTATTTGATTAAAAAAAAGGGAACTGATTTTCTCAGTTCCCTATAAATAAGATTAATGAATATCTAATGAATGAACTAATTACTCAGCATCACCAGCAGCCTTATTAACAGCTACACGACTAGGCTTCTCATCAGTATATTCGCCGAGTGGATAATAGATAACATCAACAATCTTATGACCATCGTTGAACTTACCTGTCTCACCAGCCTTAATATCAACAGAGAATACACGCTTCAAAGCAGTCTTATCCTCCATATCAGCCTTGAGTTGCTCCCAGTTATTTGTATCAGAGAAACTAAGCTTCAAACCAGTACCAACTGCATTACTATTAGCAGCAAGCTTGCAACCACTAAATGCCTGAGTCTGTGGATTCTCCATCTCATCAACAGTATAATGCTCCTTAATCTCATCATCTGTAGCATCATCATTGAGGTTATAAGCAGAAATAAGCTGAGCACGATTAGCAGCAATGATACAATCAACGTTCTCATCATAGATCTTCTTCTTCTCTTCCTTATTAAGACGAACAGATACAGTAGCTTCTGTACCATCCTTCTTAAACATAGGAACACCCTTAGCAATATACCAAACAGTAAGAGACTTAATACAAGCTTCTACACCCTCAGCAGTATCAAGGTCAAAACCATTCTCCTTAGCATAATTGAGAACATCTGCATTCTCCTTAGTCATTACAATAGATTCAACATCAGCGATATTATTAGCAAACATAATATTATCACCAGGCTGCAAACCAAGAGCCTTAGATACAGAACCTGTGATAGCAAAACCACCCTTAGTAGTAGAAACAATAAGCTGAGGATCAGCATTAACTACACTACTCTTAACTCCACTTGCTACTGCACTGATACCGAATGATAAACCGTTAATCTTCATAATTTTAAATATTTAAATTGTTAATAAAATAATTGTATAGTATAATACTATTTAAACTCTAATTTGTTCCTTATTCTTGAGAAACTTCATCATTAGAAATTTCTTCAACATTTACAAAGTCTTCATCATCAGGAACTGAATTGGCAAAGACTTCGGATAATTCATCGTCTGACATAACACCCATAAGAATATCACTAGCTATATCGCGCGCACCATAAATGAAGGCACGATGACCAATCATAATACGAGTATATTTCTTAAAAGTATCTTTAGTAAATAAGTCAGCCGTATTAGCTTCTGTATAAGAGAAATGACCAGTAGCATGAGTTTCAACTATTTTGCCATATATTCTCTTAAACCTAGTAAACTCATATTCAGTAACATAATCTGTAGGAGTAGCCTGAGTTCTAATAACAGGAAACTTACCTTCTTGAGCTACTTTCATAGCTTGTGGTAGATTAATGCACTTAATACATTTTTCATTGAGTTGAAATTCATTGTATATTCTACCTTTTAAATCTTTATAATATTTAAGAGGATAAACACCAATAAATTCATCATCTGTTTTACTTTCAGCTTCTGCTTTGGTACGACATTTAATACAATATTGTGGAAGTAGTGTTTCATCATAAACATTATTGCCATCAGTATACTTATACTGAGGTACATAATCTTTAGTAGTTTTCCAGACTATACCTGCCCTTGACAACAACGCCTTGACGATATGAACATCAACACCAGTTTTACCATTAATTACATGGATATGTTCTATACAAGTACTAAAAGGTAATCTTAAATCTTGTGCTCTCATAAGAACAGCAAGACCTTCATTTACACTCTTAACACCGCCTTTTTCTGTAGCAATAATCTTCTTTAGAAATACTTCTGCATTAGCAAGTTGTTTCTCATCAAGAAGATTTAGAACATGAATACCGGTATTAACATCATCTTGTCTAACAGTCAAACTACGACTGCTACCATTTTCATCTTTAGTATCATTCATTATTTCAAAGAGCTTATTAATTTGTTTTTGATTTCTGCTGCAAAGATAAGAACTTCTTCTTAATCAACAATACAATAATCATTATTATTATCAACTTTAACATTTCTATCAAAATCATTAATAGTTGTATGATTGGCTGGAGTAGCTCTATCTTCTAATTTTTTCTCCTCTAACGTACCTTTATAGAATAAGGTATATAATAATACCTCATCAGCAAAATGAACCTTAGAAAGTCTATAGAAATAACTCTCAACGGCATCACATAATGGAGAAGTGATTATAACCAAATCAATATCAACATCTAAAGCCTTGTCAGGTGAAGCACCACAAGAAATTACATTTATCTTATGAGTATTCATAAGTTTTTGTGCAAGTTTCTTTTGAGCAATAACACCTAGAAGTCTAGGTTGACCTTTCTTTGGACCACTCTTTACAAGAATAGGATTTCCATAATCATCTACAGCAGGAACATTATCTACTTTATCATGGTAATTAGCACAAATCCTTTTACCAGAATTATCATTAAGATAATCAGTAACAAGATTAGCAAATTCACCATACTTGTTTATAATGAGTATATTCTTGTCTAAATGGTTATTGACTATTTCTAAGATACTATTAAGTTTATCTCTAGAACTAGCAAGTTTAGTACTACGTTCTCTAACAATATTATAAATACTATCAGCACGTTCTTTAATAGCAGTAGGACTATACAGTTTATCTATGTCTCTATTAAATTTTGAAGACATATCTAAATGATTATCCCAACCATTGGTACGAGCTATAGCATCACATACCATCATACTAGAACAATTAGTAGCACTATTTCCTAATCTAGCATACTTTATATTATCAAAGTCACCAAATATAGCTAGAGCAGTAGAAATTTCCCTATTATAATAGTTTATTTCTTTATCTAGCTCACTATTAGGTTCTATAGTTAATCCAACCAAATACTCTTTTACGGGGCGGTTAGACCTAACTTCATCAATAACATTTTGACTAAAATTACCAACACTAGGAGCAACAGTATAGAAATCATCTATAGTTTTATTATCTAGTTTTCTAGTAAGAATAACTAGATTAAACTTAGACTTTTCTATCATACCCATATATGCAAAATGAAATATATCAGGATTATAAATTATAGTCAATAAAGGACTATATTCATTAATATGTTCAGCAGCATATTCAGTAGTTAAAATCCTAAGACTTCCATTATGTATTATAGTACGAAAAGAATTATTCCATACTTCATTGTTCAAAGTAGTTAGATAACTTTCAATACTACTTCTATCTGCAAAGTCTTTCACAATAATAACAACATTAGTCGTAGGAGACTTATTATAAAGTTGTGGAAGAATATAAAGCAGAGGTCTTAGAGCATCAAAAGGAGCAGGTATTATAAAAGTACCTTTTCCCTTATTTACTCTCCAAGCTTCAACAGCATTTAAATAAACTTGTTCTTCTGTCATTGTTCTTCTTCATTGTCAAATAAACTATTATACAATCCAAAGTTCTTTTTTAATAGAACTTTTCCACTAAGAGTTTTATTCTTTGCATTACCTTTCTGATTAGGACTTATACCAAGCTTAATAGGATTAATAATCTTATAAGCTTCTTCATAATAATAAGCATAATCTATATTACGCTCACTAATATCTTTATCATCAAGTAAATTAAGAATTTGTACTGGTTTTCCACTAGCTAAAACACTACGTTTACCAGTACTTACATGTTCTTTCATAATCACAACTCCTCTAGTAGATACGTAGAAACGAACGTGAGGTTGACTATGTATATCTACTACTTTTCCATCAACTACTTTTTGATAAACAACTTCAAATTGTTTACCAACATTTTGAGTTTTACAGAAATCAAGAATATCTTTATGATTACGAAGAGTTTCCATCACAGATACACCATGAGCAAAGTACTCAAATACAGCAGTAGCTACAATAGGCATATCATAACCTTTCTTAAGGTCTTTGATATACTGCTTTGGGTCAAGAGCACCTTTATACTCAAGTTTATCGTTACTTTGAATATCAAAATAGTTATTCACATTAAGACTAACAAGCATCTTATAATGTTCATCATCAGCAGACATTTTATTAGTCTCATTCCATTCCTTACAAATTTGATTATAAACATCAATTTTATCATAAGGAAGTTTTATAACGATACCATCTGTATTAGCACTAACAACATGTATTCCAGCAAGTTCAAGAGATTCACAAAGAGTCATTGTCATTAACTGACCATTAATAGTAACTCTCATTTGTGCAAGTCTATCATAAAGCCAATAATTTTCATAACCATATTTACCATAAATAGCATTGATTACAATCTTTAAAGCTTCAGCTGCTAGACTATTATGTACACCAGGAACTACAAAACCATCTTCATCCTTAGTATGTTTACACTTAACACGCGTCTGTTTAAAGTAATCTACCATGTTTACAAACACCTTAGTATTAAGATGTTCAGGTACTACTTCATAACTAATCATTATACTAGGATAGTAGGATGTATAATCGTGATGAACATAAACATATTTATCAGTACTTTTAAGTATTACAGGCTTATCTTGAGTATGAATACCTCCAGTGGCTAGAGTATATGTTGTGCCATAAAAATCTATTTCACGTACAAAACTATCTTTATTAGTTCTATATATTACAACTTTCTTCATTTCTTCAAGTAAATCTTGAAGTTGTTTAGTTTTAAACTTAATATGAGGAAAGATAATACGTTTAAAAGCTAAAACAGTTCGTTGAGTACGAAGATTTTTAAAAGCATCTTCTTTAAGTCCACTACGTTCAGAATAGAACTTATTAAGAAGTTTATCAGCAATATTACTTCTAGCACTACATAGAAGATTAAGTTTAAAAGCATGACCTAGACTATATCTAAGTTTAATCTCATCAGGTTTTTGTCTAGCTATCTCACAAACAAGAAATACATCATTCTTATTATAATGAAGCATAGGTTTAACATACTTAGGAAGAAGATACCTATTAAAATCAGCAGTAATCAAATGATTTAATTGTTCATTAGTCATACCTTTATAGCTATCTCTACTTCTATATATATCACCTTCTTCATCATCTATTGGAGGTAACTTAAAATCAAGAAGATTATACCATTTAAGATTAATACTAACTTGCTTTAAACTTTTACCATACTTCTTACGTTCGCCAGTATCTTTATCTACATTTACTCCAGCAGAATTAAGAGCATAAACTTTAAACAAATCAACAGTTACATAAGGTAATCTATACTTACGAATAACATTAAGTAGAGGGTCATTCCATAAAGCATCTTTATCATCTTGTAGAGATATTAGTTTATCATTCACTTCTTTAAGAAATGAACAAAGTTGTTTACTAGTATCAAAACGATTCCAATACATAAGGAAAGCTCTAGTCATCATATCATCATAAGCTTGATTGTTATAGCCGAATAAATCATATCTATCAACAGTACCATCATCTTTAGTTATAGGACGCATCTTTTCAAAGAAGTCTATCAACTGTAACATTTGAGAATCATCTGTATCACTAATATAAAATATCCAACTCTTTACATTATCAAGTCTAGATTTAATTTCTTCAACTGTTAAAGTATCAGTTAAAGCACCTTTACAATCTGCAAATTTATCAAGATAATCTCTAACATCTACAAAAGTAAATGAAATCATATTTTCAAATACTTCTAAATCTACAGCTAAACTATGAATCATTTAATATATTAACTATTTCCATTTCATTATAATTATTATCTTTATTAGCAGTAAGCCATTTAACTAGACGATTACGAAATTCATCGTATTTATTATCATCTATAAACTTAATAAAAGGAGAGTAATTTGTACTATAAACAAAAGGAGCTACATAATATAGTTTATCTTTACCTTTAGTAATATCAAAACCAAAACTAGTAGCAGCTTTACCAAGAAGCATTATCTTCTTAATATTATTAATTCTAATATCAGCAAACGTATGAAGCATACATTTACTAACTATTCTTTCATTTATAGGACAACGTTCATCAAGCTTACAACGAATAAGAGGAACAATAAAGGGGTCTAGTTGTTCTAGACCCCCCGTAGAAGGAATGATAGTTTCCTTTACTATTTCAACATACTTACTAAAAGTCATTCCTTTATTCTTATAAGCATTATAATCAACATTAGGTACAATAATAATCATACCTGACATTGGATTACCAACACCACTAAGACATTTACACTTAGTATTAAACATCCCTAAAGGACAATCTTCACATGCTTTAGGAATCATAATTTTCTACTTTAGTATAATGCTCAACTTTATAATCATTATATACAGAAACAATAAACATGAAATTATTATCACGTTTACCCCAAGTTTTATCTAGTTTACGTTTATAACCATAAACAGTAACTGTACCATCAACATAAGGTACAAGTTTAGCAACTTTATAATACTGACGTTTAGGTCTCCAACCAGCATCAGTTTCGATTGTATAAACATCACCAATTTTGATTGGGCAATTAGCAAGAATATCAGCACCTGCTTCTTCATCAAGAGCACGCAATCTATCCTTATAATCTTTCACTATTTCATCTCTTTTATTAATATAACATTTAACACGTTCTTTAAGAGAAGGACTATTACTTGTATTACACATTTTATTTAATATTTTAATTTTCAATTTAAGCGCATCAAATAGTTTTCGTGATTAATTAATCGACTAAACTATTCAAATCGCTTAGAACTCAATAAAACTGTCATTTGATGAATTTGGAATCACTTCGATGTCCCATTCGGCTAATGAAAACTCAAAGCTTTCATAAACATTATCAGGACGAACAACAACTCCTTTATGATAATTATCATCAATAATAACAATAGTAGCATCTAATAGAGTACCAATAACAGTACGACTGTTATCTTTTTTGGTTAACTTTACAGTATCACCAAGGTTTAAATCATTTTCATCAAGAATACCATTTGATATAGTATCTTTAATTCTAGCTACATCTTGTTCTTTTTGGTTAAGAACTCGAACTAGTCTAACAAACCTATTATTATCAATATCCATATCTCAAATATATTTTTTCTTTAGCTCTACTAACAGCAACATAAAGTCGCTTGTTAATATCAATAGCATTGCTATATGGTCTTCCATATTTATCATAAACAATATCCATAACATCTACCATACTTACATTATAAGTACTACCTTGCGATTTATGACTACTAATAGCAAAACCATAATCTAAATCTCTATAATAAAGAATAGAACCATCAGGTCTACCAATATTAACAAGAAGAAGACAAGATTCTTTAAACTTATAATAAGCTTTCCATTTAGCAGCACGAATATCCTTACGAGCATTCTTAGCTTGTTGAATTAAATCGTCAGCAATCTTACAATACATAGACATAGTATATTTATCTCTATGGTCTATAATGAATAATGGAGAAGTAACTTGACCACCAAATACAGCTTGAAATTTAACCATGAAACCTTTAAGTTCATATTGTGGATGAGTATAGTTAGCTATCTCTTTTACAATATAATCTTCACTATTCCTTATAATCTCATCATTAAATTGGTCAACAATAGTAACATAAGAAGTAATTAAATCATTCTTAGTAATAACAGATTTTTCGCTGTCTTTAATTATATTCTCTCTAATAAATTTATTCCAATTAGAAACAGCTTTATTAGTATAAGATATAACTTTAACATAATCTGTATTACGAGTAATTGCTTCATCGCTAAATTGTTTCACAACTTCTTGCTGAAATTGAGCAGAATTACAAACTACAAATCCTTTAGTCATAGTATTATCAAATTTACTACGAGTATTAGATATGTAATTTAGGAAATTAAAAGTTCCATTATAAACATCATCACGAAGAAGTTCAGTAAGTTCTCTTATAGGATTATCTTCATCTTGTCGTACAATTTGTGTAAGTCTAAAAGATTTAACGCCTTTAAAAGCATAACTATCTTTCTCATTTACAGGGGGGATTTGCGCATCGTCACCGCAGACTAAAAGTTTAATACTATACTTTTTCATCATCTTATCAATATAACCAACAAGACTACGATTAAGCATAGAAGCTTCATCTACTATATATAGACGATAATCTTCAATCTTTATACGACCATAAGAAGCAAAAGTAACATTATTAATATCAAACTTTTCAATATCATAATTAGGTTTAAAACCAAAATCAGATTGAATAGTATTAACATTACAATGAGTGCCTCTAATACTATTTCTAAGAACTCTACAAGCTTTATGACTTGGAGCACTTAGTCCTATTTCAGAGAATGGTATATTACAATCTTGAAGAAGAGCTTTAAGAAGGAAAGTTTTGCCAGTACCACCAGCACCAATTAAAGCACGCTTAAAATCATTAGGATTATAAGGTTCATTAATAAACTTAATAAGTCCATTATAAGCTTTTATTTGGTCGTCAGTAAAAGAGAATTTATTAGCTCTATTTCTAGCAGGAGTTTTTACAAATATCAATTCATCTTCATTGTGCATTATATATCCTCCTTATCTATTAAATGTTTAACATTATAACTATGTCCAACAAGAGTTAGAATTCTATTAAACTTAGCATAAACTTTGCCATCTATTCTAACAATCCAACAAGAACAAATCCAATTATGACAAAAAGGTACATAACGATTTGGGTCTGCTTTCTTAAATATTCTGTCAGTTTCATTAAGAATAAGACTAATATATTGTCTATTCCTTTGACCAACACGAGTAAATATACGTTCACACTTACTCATATCATAAGAATCTTCAGTAAATGGAAGTGTAACTCCATTCTTACCAATATCGTTAATATTAGTATCTTTAGTTAGTTTATCAAGATAATCAAAATATTTAATATGAACACTAAAATTACCTTGTTCATCTTGAATAACTACACCAGGAACTAATTTAGTTAGTTTTTTGTCAGGAAGTACAGTTGGTGCTCTATGTTTAGTAGAAGCTTTAGCTTTAAATACAAATTTAAGCTTAGAATAATCTACATTCATCTTTTCTTATTTGCTAATTTATGTTCTTTCTTAATCTTCTTAGCTTCTCTAGCACTTACTTCTGCATCTTCAAAATTAAGATTAGAAGCTTTAATGTTATTGCTTCTATTAAGCACATACCCACAATAATGGACAAGAAAATCAATTCTTCCCCAAGTACGAATACCAATCACAGAATTTACTGGAATAAAGATATGATTACCATTAATCTCAGCAACTCGTGATACACACTTTAAATCCTTTTTTTCATCATGTTTCTTTGCCATTTTACAAAAAGTTTAATTAATAAATAAATTATCTACTTGAACACTACATTCAATGGAAGTTCTGCTTGGTTTCGCACCATAAGTCGTATTACTACACTTAGCAGAACTTAAATTATTAGCCAATATATCCGCCCCGTAAAAGGAATGATAGTAGGTAATTATTCTCATTATTTAGCTTATCACACTTATCTAGAGCTTCATCTATAGCACTATGTCTAACAGCAATTATATCTTTAATTACAGTAGTTAAATTATTAGCCAATATATCCGCCCCGTAAAAGGAATGATAGTAGGTAATTATTCTCATTATTTAGCTTATCACACTTAT
>ENA-ORTY01000161-ORTY01000161.1-human-gut-metagenome-genome-assembly--contig:-NODE-161-length-86054-cov-11.576321_pt1 | contig 86054 bp, 129 predicted proteins | sample MGYA00241917_ERZ509198 | MGnify/ENA primary metagenome ERZ509198 (study PRJEB26280, sample SAMEA2338857) | human gut metagenome | biome: human gut; feature: human-associated habitat; material: faeces...
GTGATCTCGTTTTGCTGGAAGTCGGAATGGGCGGAAATCTGGACGCCACAAATATCATTAAGAATACATTACTGGCAGTACTTGTATCAATCAGTATGGATCATATGTCTTTTCTTGGAAATACCCTGTCACAAATTGCAGAAAAGAAAGCTGGCATTATCAAAGATGGATGTCATGTGGTGACTGCTATGCAGAAACCGGAGGCAATGCGGGTAATCCGGGAAATCTGTAAGACTCATAATGCAGAGTGTACAGTGGCAGATTCTTCTGATGCTCAGGTGATTCAGGAGAGTTGCCTTGGACAGACGATACAATATTGTGGAGAGGATTACGAGATTCCACTGGCAGGTGTTTATCAGAAAGAAAATGCAGTAGTTGCCCTGAATGCTTTGAAGGTGTTGAATAATCTGGGCTTTCCGACTACTGTTAAGCAACGGATAGAGGGGCTTAAGACAGTAAACTGGAACGGAAGGTTCACAGTGATCTGTAAGAAACCATTATTTGTGGTGGATGGAGCTCATAATCCGGCTGCTGCGGATATGATGGCTGCTTCGATAGAGCACTATTTCAAAGGAAAACGACTGATTTATATTATGGGAGTTTTTGCAGATAAGGATTATAGAAGTGTGATCGAAAAGACAGCACATTTCGCAGATCAGATTCTTACAATACAGACTCCGGATAATGTAAGGGCATTGCCGGCAGAAGAACTGGCGGAGGCTGTCAGCGAATATAATCCGAATGTCCAGGCAATGCATACGATCGCAGATGCGGTAGAGAAAGCTTTTGAACTTGTCGGAGAAGAAGATGTGGTCATTGCGTTTGGTTCTCTTTCCTTTATCGGGAAAATGACGGATATTGTGGAAGAGCATAAAAAATTTCAAAAAAGTAAAAAGGAATAACAAAGAATGATAAATTTACAGGAATGCAGAGACGAAATAGACAAGATTGACAGTGAGATCATCTGTCTTTTTGAACAGCGAATGAAGGTAGCTGAAGATGTCGCTGAATATAAGATCCGTACAGGAAAAAAAGTTCTGGATCCGGAACGTGAGAGGCAGAAGCTGGAAACTCTGAGAGGAAAGGCACATGGAGAATTTAACCAGCTTGGAGCTCAGGAGCTTTTTCAGCAGATTATGGCAATCAGTCGTAAGAGACAGTATCAGCTTCTGACAGAACATGGAGTTGAAGATGATGAGAAACTGGAAATGGTAGACAAGCTTCCATTAAATAATGTGACGGTTGTTTTTCAGGGGGTAGAAGGTGCATACAGCTATGCTGCCATGAGAGAATATTTCCATGATGATATTAAGAGCTTCCATGTCAAGACATGGCGAGATGCTATGGAGAAGGTAGTAGAGGGAAAAGCGGATTACGCGGTTCTTCCTATTGAAAACACAACAGCAGGAATCGTAGCAGATATCTATGATCTTCTTGCAGAATATGATCTGAGTATCGTAGGTGAGCAGGTTATCCGTCCGGAGCATGTGCTTCTGGGAATGCCGGATGCAGAGCTTGATGATATTAAACAGGTATGTTCTCATCCTCAGGCACTTGCCCAGTGCGGAAAATATCTGGAAGCTCATCCAGGCTGGAAGAAGAAAGAAATGGAAAATACAGCCGGATCTGCCAAGAGAGTCAAAGAAGATAATGACAAGACACAGGCAGCGATTGCCAGCAGACAGGCAGGAGAACTTTACGGGCTGAAAATCCTGGCTGAGAATATCTGCTATAACGGACAGAATGCCACACGTTTTGTGATTGTGAGTAAGAAGCCGATTTATGTAAAAGATGCGCGTAAGATCAGCATTTTCTTTGAACTGCCTCATGAGAGCGGAACACTTTATAATATGCTGTCTCATATCATCTATAACGGTCTGAATATGACCAAGATTGAATCACGCCCGATCACAGGCAAGAACTGGCAGTACAGATTCTTTGTGGATTTCGAGGGTAATTTAAAGGACAGTGCGGTGAAGAATGCATTGAGAGGAATCGAGGCGGAAGCTGACAGAATGAGAATTCTGGGGAATTATTAGTACATTATTTTGCAAACAATATACCGGGTTTAACCAAAGCAAGGAAGTCCCCTGTTTCAATTGTGAAAAGCAATAAGCAGTGTATAGGGATTTGCTTGTAGCAGAATGACAAAATGCATAAATGATGAAATAAAAGGAAGTAACAATAATGGCTAGATTAAATGAATGTATTTTATATCGTAACTTTGAACATGGTGAAATTCTTGATAAGATGGCAGAACTGATGAACGCCTGGGAACAGAAAGCGCCGGATCTGAAAGATAAGGAAGGAATGTTTTTCGAGTGTGCCAACGGGCTTGTAGAAATGGCTGGCTCTTATGGATTTTCCGGAAATCTGTGGCACTGTTATCTGACATTTCTTCTGGTAAATAATGAAAATGCTTTCAGTACAGCCTGCGAGATCAGAGGGGCTGTGAACGGAAGTATTAATGAACTGGCTATGAATGATTTTGGTGTATTTAAAGAATTATACGACTTTGACCTGACAGTATTGGATGAGGCTTTTGGAATTTCATGCTGTAAGATTCTGAAGGATTACACAAACACCGGAAGTAACAGTAAGATGTTTAATTCTCGCATCAGAGACCGTATCTGTGATCTGAGCCAAACACTGGCAGCAGCAGAAACAACAGAAGAATTTATGAAAGATATGGTACAGTTTTATAAGGATTTTGGTGTGGGTAAGCTGGGATTACATAAGGCTTTTCGTGTAGGCCATGATGAGAATGATAATGTGGAGATCCAGCCGATCACAAGGATCGCTCATGTGAAACTGGAAGATTTGGTAGGCTATGAAATTCCGAAACAGAAACTCATTGAGAATACAGAAGCCTTTGTAAGAGGCAGAAAAGCAAACAACTGTCTGCTGTTTGGTGATGCGGGTACAGGTAAATCTTCAAGTATCAAAGGAATCCTGAACCGTTATTATGATGAGGGACTTCGAATTATTGAGGTGTACAAGCATCAGTTCCAGGATCTGAACGATGTGATCGCACAGATCAAAAACAGAAATTATAAATTTATCATTTATATGGATGACCTTTCCTTTGAGGAATTTGAGATTGAGTATAAATATCTGAAAGCAGTCATTGAAGGTGGTCTGGAGAAGAAACCGGATAATATTCTGATCTACGCAACAAGTAACAGAAGACATCTGGTAAGGGAAAAATCCAGTGATAAGCTGGAAATTATGGATGACGACGATCTGCATTCCTCCGATACAGTACAGGAGAAACTTTCTCTTGTATATCGTTTTGGTGTTCGTATCTATTATGGTGCGCCAGGCAAGAAAGAATTCCAGACGATCGTCAAAGCGCTTGCGCAAAGAAACGGAATTACCATGCCGGAGGATGAACTGCTTCTGGAAGCAAATAAGTGGGAGCTTTCTCATGGAGGACTTACGGGACGAACTGCACAGCAGTTTATCGACCATCTGCTGGGTGTGGAGAAGGAATAAAAAAGCAAATAGATGAATGGTAAAGGGGGAACGCATATGGCAGTCATGACATTTGCAGCCATTGACATCGGATCTTATGAAGTCAGCATGAAGATTTTTGAGATGTCAAAAAGAATTGGTTTTCGTGAACTGAATGATGTCAGATACAGTCTGGAAATCGGAAAGGGTGTCTATTCTGACGGGAAGATCGACTCAGAAATGCTGAATGTTTTATGTGAGGTGCTGAATGACTTTAAGAGGCTGATGCAGGACTTTGGGGTGGAAGAGTATCGTGCCTGTGGTACCAGTGCATTCAGAGAACTTGTGAATCCGCTGCTGAGCATTGAACAGATCTATCAGCGTACAGGAATGAAGATAGAAATCCTAAGCAGTGCAGAACAGCATTTCCTTGGATACAAATCAATTGCTGCCATTGAAAAGGGCTTCAAAAAGATGATCCAGAAAGGCACCGCAATCCTGGATGTGGGTGGCGGCAGCCTTCAGGTTTCACTCTTTGACAAAGATGCGCTGGTCACTACCCAGGGACTTAAAATGGGAAGCTTAAGAATCCGCCAGCGTCTGCAGGAACTGGAGAAAACAACCATTCATTATGATAAGCTGGTTGAGGAATTTATCCGAAATGACCTGATGAGCTTTCAACGTCTGTATCTGAAGGACAAGGACATCCGGAATGTGATCCTGATGGGAGATTTTATTACAGACATGATCTTTCAGGAGGAAATGGAAGACAGGATCATTACAAGGGAAGAATTTATGAAACGCTATGAGGATACAGTTGGAAAATCTGTTGACCTGCTGGCACAGGAGATGGAGATTGATCCGGAATATGCATCCCTTGTTGTACCGACCATGGTAGTGTGCAGAAATTTTATTGATATTTTCAATGCAGAGTCTCTCTGGGCACCAGGTGTTTCCCTGCTGGATGGAATTGCTTATGACTTTGCAGAGAAGAAGAAATTTCTCAAAAGTGTCCACAATTTTGAGAATGATATTCTGGTTACTTCGAAGAACATTGCGAAACGCTATTCCAGCAGTAAGAGCCATATCCAGGGAACTATGAATCTTTGTCTGAATATCTTTGACAGTATGAAGAAGGTTCATGGCATGGGAGCAAGAGAACGTCTGTTATTGCAGATCGCGGCACTGCTTCATGACTGTGGCAAATATATCAGTATGGAAAGGGTTTCCGAGTGTTCCTATCAGATCATTATGTCTACAGATATTATTGGTCTGTCCTCTCTGGAACGCCAGATGATCGCATGTGCGGTCAGATTCAATAATTCTGCGTTTGTTTATTATGATGAACTTTACAGTATGGGAATCGCTATTGACAGAGAAAGCTATATCAAGGTGGCAAAGATGACTGCGATCCTTCGCCTGGCAAATGCCATGGACAGAAGCCATTATCAGAAAGTAAAAGGAATCAAAGCAGTGCTCAAAGACAGAGAACTGCAGATGATCGTGGATTCTGCACAGGACATTTCTCTGGAACTGGGACTGCTGAAAGATAAAGAGACATTTTTTGAAGAAGTATTTGGCATTCGTCTGGTTCTCAGGCGCAAGGGCAGAGCGTAAAGGAGGATGAACTTATGGACTTTGAAAAATTTGAAAAGAAAGAATATTTCGTGAATCGCGAGCTGAGCTGGCTCAAATTTGATGAGCGTGTTCTGAGTGAAGCAAGAGATAAAAATCTTCCTTTATTTGACAGACTGAAGTTCTTAAGCATTACCGCATCCAATCTGGATGAATTCTTTATGGTGCGTGTGGCGTCTCTTAAGGATCAGGTACATGCAGGATATCATAAAACAGACATTGCAGGAATGACAGCCAAGGAGCAGTTAAAAGAAATCAGTGTCCGTACCCATGAACTGGTTCATGTACAGTATAATACACTGAACCGTTCTCTGATCCCTGCGCTTGAGAAAGCCGGAATGCACCTGGTGGCAGCCCATGAGAATCTTACAGAAGCACAGAGTGCATTTGTAGACAGATACTTTGAGGATAATGTATATCCGGTACTTACACCGATGGCGATGGATTCTTCCAGACCGTTTCCGCTGATCAGAAACAAGACATTAAATATCGGTGCCCTGATCTCCAAGAAGGAGAAGAGTGATAAACTCAACAAAAAGGATAAAGCAGGAGAACTTCTGTTTGCCACAGTGCAGGTTCCGTCTGTGCTTCCAAGGGTGGTGCAGATTCCGTCAAAGAAGGATGGAGATACCACAGTGATCCTGCTGGAAGAGATTATTGAAAGAAATATTGACAAACTTTTCCTGAGTTATGATGTGATATGTGCCCATCCTTACCGTATTATGCGTAATGCGGATCTTACCATTGATGAAGATGAGGCAGAGGATCTGCTGGTGGAGATCCAGCGCCAGTTAAAGAAACGTCAGTGGGGTGAGGTTATCCGCCTGGAAGTAGAGGATAAGATGGATGAACGCCTGCTGAAGATCCTGAAAACGGAATTTGACATCAAAGAGGCAGACATTTTTGAGATAAACGGACCTCTGGATCTTACCATGCTGATGAAAGTGTATGGTGCAGATGGTTTTGACGCTTACAAGACACCGAGATATCAGCCGGCACCTGTACCGGAATTTCAGAATGAGAAGGATATTTTTCAGGTGATACGTGAGGGCGATGTATTCCTGCATCATCCTTATATGAGTTTCGATCCTGTTGTAAATTTCGTGCGTCAGTCAGCAAAGGATCCGGATGTTCTGGCTATTAAACAGACTCTGTATCGTGTCAGCGGCAATTCACCGATCATTGCTGCCCTTGCACAGGCAGCAGAAAACGGCAAACAGGTTTCCGTACTGGTAGAGCTGAAAGCCCGTTTTGATGAAGAGAATAATATTGTATGGGCGAAGAAGCTGGAGAAAGCAGGATGTCATGTAATCTATGGGCTGGTAGGCCTTAAGACACACAGCAAGATCACACTGGTTGTGCGCAGGGAAGAGACAGGAATTCGCCGTTATGTGCATCTGGCAACCGGAAACTACAATGATTCCACTGCAAAACTCTATACAGACTGCGGTATCTTTACCTGCGATGAACGTTTCGGTGAAGATGCAACAGCAGTATTTAACATGCTCTCCGGATATTCTGAACCGAAGAGCTGGAATAAGCTGATCGTAGCACCAATCTGGATGAAAGACAGATTCTTAAGCCTGATCGAACGTGAGGCGGAGAATGCGAAGAAAGGACTTCCGGCGTTGATCCGCGCAAAGATGAATTCTCTCTGTGATCCGAAGATTATTGCCGGATTGTATTATGCATCTTCCTGCGGAGTTCAGGTGGAGCTTCTGGTAAGGGGTATCTGTTGTCTGAAAGTAGGAGTGCCGGGAATCAGTGAGAATATTCATGTCCGTTCTATTGTAGGAGAATTTCTGGAGCATAGCCGTATTTTCTATTTTGAAAACGGCGGAAATCCGGAAATTTATATGGGAAGTGCGGACTGGATGCCGCGTAACCTTGACCGCAGGGTAGAGATTGTTTTCCCTGTGGAAGATGAGAAGATTAAGAAAGAGCTGGAACACGTACTTGATCTGGAATTTAAGGATAATGTAAAAGCTCATATCCTGCAACCGGATGGAACTTATGTGAAGCCGGATAAACGAGGCAAAGCCCAGATTAACTCTCAGATGGAATTCTGTATGGAGGCAACTGAGAAGGCTGCACTTCATAAACACGAAGAAAAGAAATCCCGCGTATTCATTCCGGCAGAGCCTGCGGAGGATATAGAAGAATAAGAAACAGTCAGAAACAGAAATAAATAACTGGGAAATGCCATGGAAAGCGGTGGAGCTGCCATGGCATTTCTTCTCTGAAACAAAAAATACCCCCCCCTTTTGTGGCAAAAGCCATAAATACAGGGCTTTTTGAACGAAAAATTCGAGAAAAATAAAAAAATTGAATTTTTTTTAAAAAAGTACTTGCATTTTAGGAAAAGATGGTGTATATTAAACGAGTCGACAGCGAAGAGCAAACGACAGACAAGCAAATGGCCAGTTGGTCAAGGGGTTAAGACGTCGCCCTCTCACGGCGAAAACACGGGTTCGATTCCCGTACTGGCTGCTAAGAAAACCTTGATTTTATGCGGGTTTCGGGACTTCTGGAATCCGCAAGGGAACACCCTAGGGAACACAAACAAATATTCGATAATAAGACATGGAGGAATCTTGTATGCGAGATATAAGAAAACTTCAGATAAAATCGCTGAAAGGCGATTATTTTTTTGCACTTTTTTAATGAATACAGTATAATGTATTCAAAGGAGTGAGACAGTATGATACATACCGCATACGATGTAATGAAAGAATATCTGATAACTGGCGCAGAGTTGGATGGTCCGTACCAGATACCGGTTATTCCGCCGATGCAGCTGGCGCCAAAGAAAAGCATAGACTTTGTTTCTTCAAAATCCAGATCATTAAAAGGGCATAAGGACCTGACGGTGAATTTCTACATTGACGACAAAAGTTTTCTACAGGTATGGAATCAGACGGACCAGTACATTGAGCACTTAAAATGTTTCAATTCAGTTTGCAGCCCAGATTTCACAATTGCTTCCGGAATGCCAAGTGCGTTGAACATCTACAACCTGTACAGAAACCATGCTCTGGGCTATTATTGGGCGGTTATGGGCGTTAAAATTATTCCGTCCGTAAATATTATCAGTCCAAAAGAAATGCCGTGGATATTTGACGGAATGCCACACAGAAGTACTGTATCATGTTGTACCAATGGCAGAGTGCGGTCAAAGTCTGCCAGAATGGAATTTTGCGAGAATTTTAAGGAAATGCTGGACGCAATAGAGCCGACAAAGGTTGTGATCGTAGGCATCGTGCCGGATGAACTCAATGTGGATGTGTCAATTATAAACCTCAATTCACGGAGCCAGAACATGAAGGAAATGTTCGGAAAGGAGTAGGCATGGGAACCATCAGCAGGGAATCAGCAAAACGCAGGAGTAAGGAAACGAGCCGGCAGAAAAGGCGTAGGAGTAAGATTTCTGATATTACAAGAAGAAAGAATACCACTGGAAAAGACGAATTGAACGTAATGAAATAAAAATTTACATCATGCCGAGGTACGTTATAGAAAATTATATACAGAATGCACAAAATAAAAAAGTCGCAGGTCTGAATTAGTTTCAGATTTCTGCGATTTTTTTCAGATTTTCCCAGTTCAAACCGTCCCGGTTTTGATGCTGTTTCTGATTTGTTGTACATTTTCTTGGGGCCTTTGTCCCTCCCGGGACGGTCCCGGAAACATCCGGCCGATCAGGAACAGACCGCCACCGGAAGTCTATGAAACCCCGCCGCCCGGCATGATCTGGCAAAACCAGAACCAAGCAACACAGCTCGCCGGGGATAACCCGGGAGCAGCCCGGGAACAGCTGCGGAAACGTCAGACGCAGCCAGAGCCAAAACCAATTCTAATAGAACGTTGTAAAGCACGTTTAAAAGCGTTTTTATGCAACCACGGTAAAATATACAGAAAGCACATAAAACACGCTTAAAAAGCCAAATACGGAGTTATATAATCATTTAAGGCACAACCGCCCAAGTGAAAATGCCTAAAAGCGTACAGAAATAAGACCGCCGGAGCGATCACAAGCAAAGCCCACCTAGCTTCGCACGATCTGGAAAAGAAAGACCGAACCGGGTGAAGCGTCCGCGCAACTATACAGGGTAATAATAACCCCGTTGTGCTCTGTCGTCAATCCCTGTTAGCAACTCGATATTTGAATATTTAAGACGTTTTTATATACTTATGATAAAATATACCAGAATCACGCTGAAAGCCGTTAAAACGTCAAATAGAAGCCAATACAACTATATATAATTGTCAATGCACATCACACCGGAGAACAAGCCCCGGTGAAGTCCCGGCACAGGTCACGAACCGCCGCCGCCCGGAGCGGATGCAGGACACTAGGAAAAGAGCAGTGTTTTACTGCTCTAAATAGTTTATATTTGTGACCCGTGGCAAGTCCCGGAAGAACTCAGAAAAGCCGGATTTATCAAATATATTATACTGTCGGTCAGAAGTCGGAATTATACGACCGCTTTTTATCTCCATGCAGGAAAGTTGCAAATGATCTGCCTTTTTTGTTGACCGGTGCAGTGCGTACCGCATAAAAGACACCGCCCCAGACTGACACCGCACCGGCGGCAAGTCGTACCAGATCAGCGAAACGGAACCGGAAGCGACCGCAAGAAAAACATCTGCGGCGGCTTGGGTTGCTGTTTCTTTTATTTTGTTTACCTCGGAAAAATCACGGGTTTTTATTGCACTCGCCATCTGTTTAGAACTAGGTTTTTTGATCTCTTTTATCATTTTAAGCCCTCCAATATTTAGAAAAAACAGGCGGGAAAGCCCCGCCCGGAATTAACGTGCATTTAGTTCAAACAAGCATTGATTTTCTTTTCCAGGTGCGGAAATGCTTCGCAAATTTCCTGCACACTGTCTGCGTAATAGTCACCTACAATTTTACCGAAAATTTTAATATTACCAGAATAAAAACAACCAAGATCATTAAACCAGATATCAAGCCCAGCCGCCTGCTCCTTTTTATCGTTGTACCACATATCAATTTTTATCATGTTTTTTATCCTCCTTGAATTTTTGTTAAAAGGCCGCCGGGGAAATGCTCCCCGGTACGCTTCCCGGCCTGTCTTAATTTTTTGTAATTCTTTTAAAAATGTCGATTGTAAGAGTTGCAAGCGCTCTTTTTCTATCTGACATGTAGCCGCGTCTTTTGCTTTTTAATGCTTTTTCTGCGGCTTTTAAATTACTTACGCCGTAAGACGCAGCTTTCTGTAATTTCTTAAATTCTTCCGGTGTAACCTTCACGGCTTTTAAGGTATCCTGATTGATTGAAAAATCTTCTTTGTTTTCCGGGTGAAGCATCTGACAAATTGGAATATAACAATCAGTTCCCATATTTTCGCCGATATTCCAAACAAGATAGTTACTTGGGATTTTCTCCACGATTTCAAAGACGCTTGTATTCCACAAAGATGTAGAAATGATTTTGTTTCCCTCGATTTTTACTGTTGCGTATGCCATGTTATTTACCTCTCTTTTTATTTTTTTGAAGTCCGGCGGTTGCGTTGGGGCTACGGCTTGACCGCCGCCGGAGAGATTAATCTAAATAATTAACTTTAGATATACTGTATTCTGTTTTTAGTTTCTCAAAAGCGCGTTCTGTGACGATATAATAATTTATACTGTTTTCCGTTTTATCAAGGCGAATCCCGCGCCCTTTTAAATTCAATTCAGTTGTTAAAAACCAGTGATCGCCGTAATAACTCCGGCTTGCGTCAATCTGACATTCTGGCTTTTCTTGCCCTATTTCCGGCGTGTACATATACAACCCGGGAGCGGCAACCGGGGCGGCTATCTGACTTTCTAATGCCTTTAATTTTTGACGCCCGATTCTGCGAAGTGTCAGCAGTTCAGACTGTGTTATTTTATTTTGCCTTGCTAATTCTTCAGCGGTTCCCATGTAAAACTCTGTGGTTTTTACAGTTCCGGAAACCTCGAAGAACTGTTTTAAGTTTATGAATCCGGTTGACTCCTGAACCGGGAAAGAAATTATTTTGCACATTGATTTTTCCTCCTGTTAGAGTTATAATAACTTTGCTGGTATTTTAATAATTATATTTAGGGCTCCAGGCTTTCCAGAGTCCCTTTTTTATGCTGACATTTTATAAAGAATTAAAAACTTTAATTCCTCATACTGTCGGGAGCTAATCCCGGCGAAGTCGTTCCCGATCAGGTTCAGAAGCTTTGCAAGCTTTCTTTTTGTGTGAGCCTTTTCAATCTGGCCCAGATAGATGTTATATTTCATTCTTTACACCTCCCACGCGTTTATACTGGCGATTATGCGCCGGGTTTCGATCTCCTCCAGACGTTTCCACGCTTCGGAAACGTTGCGAGCTTCTACCACTTTTGAAGTGATTTCATAATTAATTTTCAACTGGTAAACTAAAACAAATTTTCTCATTTTTTACTCCGTTCTCCCGGCTCTGCGTCCGGGCTGTTTGTTCTCTGTTGATGGTTATATCATACATTATATTTAATGTAAAATCAATATACAAAATACATGAAAAATAATGTAAATAGTTATACGGAATTTGTGCATTATTTTTAATGTGAAAATCATTGCAAATAAAAATTACCTATTATATAATGTAACTATGCAAAGACGATCAGAAAGGAGAAAAGAAAATGTTTGTATATAAAATTAATGTATTAGAAACATTAAGCGAATCAGGGTACACGCCGGGAAAGTTAAGAAAGGAAAAGCTTCTGGGCGAGAATGCTATACAGAGTTTGAGGGAAAACAAAATGGTAGGAATTAAAGCCCTTGACCAAATATGTTCTATATTAGATATGCAGCCGGGGAATATTATAAAATATGTAGATACTACAGAAAAGTAAAAACTTTAAGAATAATGCAAATTTAGTATTGACAATTACATTATAAATAATGTATAATAAAGACAGTTAAAGAAACAATTACACAGCCCCGAGAGGGGGCGGACAGGAGGACAAAATGAATATTAAAATTTATTGTAATTATGGTGTGTTGGCAGCCGAAAAAAGAAACGTCTATACATACGGGGCACCAGAAGCCACAGCTACTTGCTGGGATGAAATCACAGTGGAAATCCCAGAAGGATGGGAAACATACGAAAACAATGCAGGGGATTTAATGGTAACGGCTCCGTGGGGCTGGAGCTACAAGATAAATGAAGTGCTCCAAGGGGACGAGAAGCCCTGCTTTTATGCGCTGGATAATGGTATGAAAGGCCATAGACAGTATTTAAAAATTATAGGTTAAGATTACAGCCCACGAGGGGGCGGACAGGAGGAAAGAAAATGGAATATTTGGTGAATGAGAAACGCAACAATCAGTTCTTTCCAGAGAACTGTATTTACATCCCGGAGAATTACCCGGAGGACTGGCGGGAACGTCTGGAAGCTGGCGAGGTTGTAAGCTACGAGGAGGACGGCGAGCAGTGCAAAATCTGGCTCGAAATGGAATAAAAATAAGCCCCTAGGAGATAATCCCGGGGCTTTTATTGTCTTATTTTGGCGGCGTAATATGAGGGGGAACAACCCCGCCGCCGAAGTTGTTAAAATACATTTAGCACAAAACCGCCGAAGTTGTCAAGCAAAAATTTTTTATTTTGGGGCTTGATTTTTAAAACTGATGTGGATAAAATAAAATCAACGACAGGTGACGGAACTCAGGAGGGGAGCTAAAGCCAGAGCGCGAAAAGAATAAGAATTTAGCAGCCAGATCACGCCGGACAAGGTGCCGGAAGGTCTGGCTTTTTGTGTTTAATAACCGGAAAATGACAGTATTACAAGGCGTATAAATATATAATAACTGTCTATATAATCCCCTCCAAGATTCCAAAGCCCTAGAGTTTATTAATATATATATGCTATACAGTACTGTATAGCATATAATATATATAATTACTAGGGGGAGTAATAAGAGAATAAAAGAAAATAAAATATGGTATTGACAAAGGTATATTATCTTTGCTATAACAGAGATACAGAGAAAAACAGAATAATTTATTATAACTTTTAATTATGCTACCGAGTCTGGTTTTACTATGACTTTACTTTTACGATCACAGAAGTGATTTGTATGTTTGTATTGTCGTAGTAGGTCCAGACTTTTTTTAATTTATATTAATCATCCGGAGGTGATACAGTGAAAAAGAGTAATACAACAGTAACAGAACAGGGAATAGAGGTATATGAGAATGATATATATAGGCTCGTGGATGAATATATAAACACTGTGTTACAAGTAACTCCTGAGGAATTTGATACACAGAAAGAATACAAAGCTACTGTTGCTGATAGTTTTGTAGATATGGTCTTTTATGTTCATGATAGAATACCAAAGCCAAGTAATGACGATATAGAGCTGCTTGATAAGATATTTAATATATTTGTCAGGATATGCAGTAAGTACAGTGTATTGCCAACGCTGGAGGTGTTTAGTTTTCTAGTTGGTATTAACCGTTCAACGTTTAGCGATTGGATGCGTGGAGACTATAGAGCAAACTCATCGCATGGCACCACGGTTAAAAAATGGTTCGATATCTGCAAGAATTGCACAGTTAACAGGCTTAACAATCAGTCCGGCACAAATGCCAACTTGATATTTATTGCCAAAGCAGCTTATGGAATGGCAGAGACGGCACCAGGGCAGATAGCGCAGCAGGACGGCATACCACACCAGACAGCACAGCAGATCGCGGACAAACACAGGGCAGCGCTGGAGCTTCCAGAGATGGAAAAGCCGGAGCTGTAGCAGATCAGAGACCTGAAGAAGTACGCGGAGGGCGGACAAAAGAGCATGGAAACAGCTTAAATAGTGTAAATTGTATAATATGTACAATATAAAAGGACGGTATTTGTTTAATGTGTACATCAATCTATAAAGAAAACTGAAGTTTGTTCCATAGATACATATGTTCTGGCTGAATAACCGTTATCACACATTCCCTTGACCACTGCCGCAGGCCATTAAAAGTCAGCGTTAAACCAGGGAAGCGGGAACCCATGGGGCGGCGGGCTTCCCTGGTAGCGTCCGGCAGGGGACACCGGGAGGGGTCTATATAAAGCCCAATACGCGCCGAGTGAGTACTCCGAGTTCCCGAAAAATTAAAAAAGCCTCTTCTAACAGCAAGGCTTTAAAATTCCGAAAAAAACAAAAAAAGAGTTCACCATGGCAGGGATAGTGATTGCAACACGAAAGCCATAAGCCTTAATGGTTTCTCTGCCATAAACAACAAGGCGATATCAGAAAGGCAGGTATAAATATGAAAATAGGATATGCAAAAGAGTCAGGCATTTGGTTTCCATTGCTTGCAAAGAAAAAGATGCTTTTGAATGAAAAAATTGACACATTTGCTTGCGACTCAATAGATGAAAATAATAATTTCGAACATCTTTGCGAAAACATGAGAAATGGTGATTCTTTGATTATTTGCGGAGTTGATGATATTGGAAATACCAAGGATGAAATCGAAGAAACATGGAGACGACTCCGTGATTTGAATATTGAAATTTATGTGCTTACAGCTCCGATGTTGTTTCAGAGAGAAAACATGGCGTTAGAAGAATCATTTATAAGAGACGTGTCACTTAGCGTACTTGCTTCTCAGGTTGAAATTGCTAATCAGAAATTAAAAGCAATGAATGATTTATGATAACCATTTACATTCACAGAAGGGTAGGAACAAGATGGAGAAAATATTAAACAACGATGGATATCTTCGGTCAGGGCTGATGGATATTGCTAGACAGTTACTGAATATCTGTAGCGAAACTGGTGTTTCTAATATTCAGATAGTCACATCACCTTGGAAAGAAGGCAAAGGCATCACACTTTTAGCAAAAACCGGAGATAAGCCGATTCTTTCAGTAAAGATGGACACTGCCTATGAAAAAGAATAACCCTCAGGGCGAATCCATCCGCATCCGGCTCACAGGACAGCTAGAACGAAAGCTCATAGCTGAGAAGAACCGAACCGGCAAAAGCATATCACAGATCACCAGAGAAGCATTGGAACAATATTTCCGAAAGAGATAGGCAAAACGCCGACTCAATTTTTCTCAAAAAAATAAAAAAGAGGTTTTTATATGTCAGAAGAATACAGTGAACGCTTTGATGAACTTCGTAAGAATCGAGTCGAGGTAAGCTATCATAAATACGGTCCTGCCAGGAAGAATTTCAAAACCGGGAACGTGCAGGCACTTCCGTCTATGGAACGGTGTATTGAGAAATATAATTCCACTGGAAACACAGAATATCTCGTGGATGCAGCAAATTACCTTATGTTTGAGTTTATGTACCCACAACATCCTAAAGCGCACTTCAAAGCTACAGACAGCAAAGATAGCGCCGGGATAGTCGGAATCAGCGTAAAGGAAATGGAGGAATTGAAGAATGAACAATACTAACTCTGTAACTGTTACGTACGCAATAGCCGTTCTAAGGCACGAACTTCTTACACATGGAGAAGTTTACAATGGCTTCAAAGCAAGCCTTAAAACAGCGATTGAGAAGTACTGTACATGCGGCCTGCCATTCGAGCCAGAAGAAGAAACCGCCGGTAAGATTCTCAATTTTATGATCGGAGAGGAACAGAAAGAATGATTCTTGCAAAATTTGTAGCAGCCATGTTAGATATTGCATTTTTTACATTGGTTTTAGCATTTCTTATATCACAGGACGAAACCGAAAAGAAAGGCAATCCAATAGCATCGGCAGTATTTATATTGATGGAAATATGTTTTGCAGCTAATGCAGTTGTGATTTTTAGATTATAAGGAGGGCGCGTAAAATGCCAAACGAATTAAAAGAAACTATGGAACTTATGAACAGTGCTGATTATAAGGACAGATTTAAAGCCGAATATTATCAGGTAGCTATCAGGTATCAGAAACTGTCTGCAATGCTTGAAAAATGGGATAAAGGAGTGCTTCCGTTTACTCCAACTTGTCCGAGAAGTACATATAATATACAGGTGAAAGCCATGACCGATTACATTGCAATATTAGAAGCAAGAGCAGTTATGGAAGGCGTAGAACTTTAGGTTATAAGGAGAACCCAATGTGGTTAGCATTCACAATACAAATTCCCCTGTTCACTATACTGATTGAACGGGTGAAAATACAAGAAAATCAGAAACCTGCCGTTCTCAGGTTAGGGAAAGCCTTTGAATCTGACAGGTCGAGGCATCCAGAGTAGCTTAGGTCTGCGTTGGTGAAACTCAATGGAATATAATATAATTTTTTCCCACCCATTGCAAAGTAACTGGCGCGGACTTAACAATATTAATAGCTATGATGCTTTCTAAAACCACCAGAATATATCACATTTCCGGGAACGCCAACCCGGAAAGCAATGGGCTATCGCCAAGCGGTAAGGCTCAGCACTTTGACTGCTGAATTCGTGGGTTCGAATCCCACTAGCCTAGTTAGCTATATCATTGGCATGGTATAGCTCCTCTGAAATACCATCTATCCCATCAGGGGATGAATAAAGGGACTTCAAACGTCCCGGATGGTTTCCACATTTTGTGGAGCAGCGGACCCTTTGTTGCGACTGAGAGGGCAAGAATCGCAACAGCAGAGGAAGTTACTCTTGAACTGCAATAACCCTCTGCTTAGGAGACTTAGTTCAGTTGGCAGAACGGTCGGCTCATAACCGACAAGTCACAGGTTCAAGTCCTGTAGTTTCCATTTCTTCCATATGCTGTCTATCCGTTTTGTGGACAGAAAAAACTGTTGAATGAGTGTATGTGGATTATTTTCATGAAAGGTGTGTAACGGCACAGCCTGTTCGATGAAGATAATTTCCCGTTCGGCGTAGTCTCCGAGTTAAATTGTCGTCAATAGGTGCACGTTGAGGACAGGAAGTTTTTAAGAGACATCAAAAGGTTTTGTCGTTGTTTATAAAGACGTAAATATCCAATTTCGAAACAACTCCGTGGAGCATACCACGGTTACCAAAAAGCCGTCAGGTTGGCAAAAATACGATAGTCCAAGTTGCAGGAAATTGCCTAGTGGAAAGCATAACACGATAAACATATTGCTAACCCGGAAACTCCGGGTTATGTGGAATGTGCAGCTAGTGGAAAGCTGATAGGGACGAGTAGCCTAGTCTTCGGTTCGATTCCGGGCGTTCCGCTTTAATCCGCTTAGAGTTAAGCTGTTCGTATACAGGCGGTCTATGTCTCAGGCGGATTTACGCATGAGCGTAAACGTACAACTCACTAGGCGTTTGCGTAAAAAACTTTTTAGAGAGATGAGACCACGGGCCGTGAGAAGTGATAGTCGGCAATTCTAAAAGAACCATCTAGTTCATGCGTTTTACGATGGAAAGGTTAATGTTTATCTGGATATTTTCATCCGGTCCGAAAGCATGTGATGTGGGAATCAACCCAGTTTCTTTTTAGAGAACTGTCCGTTACAGGCGGTATGGAATGTAGCTCAGTGGTAGAGCAATGGCATTGTAAGCTATGTGTCGCAGGTTCGATTCCTGCCTTTCCGATTCCAATGAACTGCAATCATTGGAATCTTTTTCTCTTACTTCGTTCGGTTCCAGTGTTTCTCGTTGGGAGATTTATGCCGTTCAAGTCGGCACACTGGACTTTTTTAATTAAGGAGATGGTGTTTATGGACACAAAAGGATGTAAATGTTGTTGCACGTGTAAATGATACACAGTATGCGAAGGCGCCTGCTGTAATGGCGACAGTGAACATTGTGCAGACTTTAGAATCTTTAATGATGGCTGCGAAGCTGGGAGAACCTAGACTATGAATCAATTAACAAAATAATGTCTGATTTGAAATTTTATAAAAACGCTTACAAACAATTAAGAACACGCTGTATCGAAACAGCAACAGATTATTTTGATCGTGGACAATATTATGGATTAATTATCCGCCCAACAAGGGAGAAGAAATGCAAATAGCAGGAAAAGAAATTAAAGACGAGTGTTCCAGATGTGGAAACATCCTCGAATGTAAGTTGTTCCGTCAGGGACATGGAATAAAACAGGAACGTGAGAACATAGCAAAGATGATCGAGTGCCAGATGAAGCACAGGGAGGAAAGAGAAAAATGAACGAACTGAAAGTATTGGACTCCGGAAAAGTGATCTACCATAGACGGATTGTACAGATGGGACGGGAGTTTATTCTTGATCTATTTGAAAAGACAGTGTAATTGAAAGGGGAAAATCTAATGTTCAAAAAGATATTCAATCTATATATAAGATACAAGACTAAAAATCTCAAAGCAATTCCGCTGTTCGTAATGACATTTGACTGGAAGAAATTTCAGAAAGACGGTAAAAAAGATAGTTGCACACTATATTCAATACATCCAGACATTGCAAACGACCCGTTCTTAAAAGAAAAGTTGTCTGAATGCGTGGATTATATTCGAAATAACTATGACATGGAAATATTTACTAAGCTTTAAGGGAGGATGCCATGAGAATTGAAGATTTGAAGAGTTGGACAGTAGATCAGTTGAAAGAAGAACTTGTTCGGTTAGCCAATGAGAGAGAAGCGAAGCAACATGAGATTTTAGACAAGGATAATAAAATCAACGAGCTTCAGGCTGAACTGGATAAAATGTGCGCTTATAACAATGAGTTAAAAAGACCGGTGGACGAAAAGGCAGATACACCATTTTATGATGAATCTGTAGAAATCGCAAAATATCACAGACAACATCAGGACGATTGCATTACGATTAATCAGTTGCATACAACACTTGACGTTCTGATTGACCGATATGCGAATCTGAGAAAGATTCATGGACTGAGCTGATGAGAATTATTTATTCAGGCTCGGACATTGATTTTCTTGACACCACATACAATATCGAGGGAGAATGCCATCGAATGAACATCCCGACTAGGTTCTATCCAGACAGGCGCTTGCTTCTGGCAGGGAATACGACCGTAATATACAACCAAACGGGAAATCTTTCTAAAACATGGAAAGCAGATTACATCGGGGACAATTATTTGACGATTTTGACATTGATCAGAAAGGACAACGGTAAATGAGTATTAAAACAGCACTTGAATCAGAAGGAGTAGACTTCTCTGAATATATGAATATACCCGAACCATGGGACGGCTCAGCACAAATTAAAATGGAAAATGGTACAAAGTGGGTGATTTGTCCGTTTTGCGGAAAGAAAGCCTTAAAGATTTTCCCAACCACAAAGATTTATCGGATGCCGTATAAATGTAAGGGTAGCAACTGCAAGAAAGAGTTTATGGTGAATATATAAAAAGGAGAATATCAGATGATGAACATCAAATTAATAGACAGAGATACGGATATTTCAAGACTAAAAATACGCCAAATGGGTTGGGACACTGTAATTAATGGAAAACCGTATTTTGTTGTACAAATAGCAGGATATGTACATACAATTGGCGGCAAATACAGCAATAATGATTTATGGGCTTATCCTAGGGACGAAAAACCAAATTGCAAGAATTTAGTTCAATTCGAAGGAGAACCCGTATGTTGGGGAATAAATTATGCGCCTTACAATTACGCTCGATGCAGACATGGTGAATTTGAAGCAACTACGATTGGCAATGTGTTTATTACCAGAAACGGAGAAAAATTCTGCGATGTAAGAGGCGGAATTGAACGTGCAAAGTGCATGATTAATGATTTTAATGAGCATCCAATAAACTTAAATGAGATTGATTTCGATAAAAAAGTTATCGGAAGAAAAGTCTGGTGGCGTAGTGAACCAGCTGTTGTATCAAACTATATTTCAAAACAGGCGTGCGTCATATTAGAACCAGATGGAATAAAACAATTTACAACACCAGCAGAATTTGCAGATGAAGGATGCAACTATTATTGTGACGGAGATGTAAAAGCAGATATTCTTGATAAGCATATTTGGTGGTTCAGAGAATGATGGAGGATGCACAGAATGAAAAAGATAATCGTTGCAATAACAGTTTTATCACTGACGCTTGGAATGGCCGGATGCCAGTCTTCCACAAGAAATTGCGGCGGAAACACAACATTAGAGTTGGAACCAAACCAAAAGTTAGAGGAAATTACATGGAAAGATGATTCACTATGGTATCTCACACGCCCTATGACTGATGATGATATTGCCGAGACTCACACGTTCCAGGAATCTTCTAATTTCGGAGTATTCGAGGGTAGCGTAACTGTTGTTGAAACAAAAAATAAATAACCAGTCAGAGAGCCAGAAAGGAGTGCCATTATGAGTGACTTGAAGATATTTACAGAAAACATCGAACCAGAAGCATTAAATCAGATTTATACATTGATAAAACAGCCTGCATTTTCTGAATGCAAAGTACGAATCATGCCAGATGTTCACGCAGGAGCAGGATGTGTAATTGGCTTTACTGCTGATCTCGGAGATAAAGTAATTCCGAACATTGTTGGCGTGGACATTGGATGTGGAATGCTTACAACACAAATTCCTGCCGATGTGGGGACAATAGATTTAAAAAACCTTGACAAAGCAATAGGAAACAATGTTCCGGCAGGAAGAAATGTACGTGACGAAATCATAAATTTTGAAGAATTAGAAGAACTTCACTGCTTCCATCAGCTTAAAAATATCGAATGGATTCGCAGGAGCCTTGGTACACTTGGGGGCGGAAATCATTTTATTGAAGTTGACACTGATTCAAAAGGGGTAAATTATCTTGTAATTCACACTGGAAGTCGGAATCTCGGGAAACAAGTAGCTGAAATATATCAAAAAATTGCCATAGAAGACATGCAGGGTACAGACAAGCTTGAAACTGAAATACAAAAATTGGTGAAAGAATACAAGCGTTCTGGCAGACGCAAGGAAATCCAACATGGTATTGACGAATTAAAACGAAAATGGAAGCCAGACAAACTGGGTATTCCGAAAGAATTGTGTTACTTGACAGGAGAACACAGAAAACAATATCTGCATGATATGAAAATCTGTCAAGAATTTGCAAGAATAAACAGACGATGTATACAGAGCACTATATTTTACACTATGAATTGGACACTCCAAAGAAATACATGGTTTGATACAATTCATAATTATATTGACCACGATACAAACATTGTTCGCAAAGGTGCAATATCAGCTAGACATGGTGAAAAAGTTCTTATCCCAATGAATATGCGAGACGGATGCATTATCGCATTCGGGAAAGGGAACGAGGACTGGAATTGTTCAGCCCCACATGGTGCAGGACGTATTATGAGTCGGTCAAAAGCAAAAGAAAACATATCGTTAGAAGAATTTGAGAAGTCTATGAATGGGATATATACAACATCCGTTCAGAAATCTACGATTGATGAAAGCCCTATGGCTTACAAACCACCGAAAGAAATTATTGATAACATCAAAGATACCGTAGAAATAGTTGATATTATCAAACCTATATATAACTTCAAAGCAAGTGAATAACAGTCAGAGAGCCACATGAGAGCCAGACTAAATCCTAAGGAGAAAGGAGGTCTGGCTCTATTTTTATGCAAAAATTCACAGAAGGTTCGCTTGAATGGTATCGGGCAATCCTAAATCAAATAATCAATGGCGATATGACAGCCTATCAAAACCAGAAAGACTGCCTTGATCTGCTGTTAAATATGAATATTGACCTTCCTTTCAAGGATAATCCAGATGCGCAACAGATGGGAATAAAGGTAAGCCAGTATGCACACAATATCGCAGAAAGGCAAGCTGCTATTACTGGAAGTGGAGATTTTGACGATATTTACTGGAAATATTTACTGTTGGAAGCACAGAACTATCAAGTTGACAGTGGATTGCTTTACCTTGAAAAGAATCGAATTCCAAAAGAACGATTTTATGAACCGCGAAGAAATGTGTTTTTGCAGCATAATATTATAAGTTCGTTGCAAGACCTGATGGACGATAAGCTTGATATATTTGCATTGAGCGTACCTCCTGGCTGTGGCAAATCGACTCTTGAAGATTTCTTTCTTTCACTTGTTGGCGGGTGGTTCCCCAATGATTTTAATTTATCATCTGCACATAGTAGTATTTTGACTCGCTCTCTCTATGATGGAGTATTGGAGATTATCAACGACCCTGTTGAATATACATGGCATGAGATTTTTCCAAATGTCGAAATACAGGGAACAAACGCAAAAGAAACAACAGTAAATCTTGAAAGAAACGGACGTTTTAAAACATGGACGTTCCGTTCAATTGATGGTTCTCTGACTGGTGCGACCCGATGCAACCGATTCCTTACCGCCGACGACCTTGTGTCTGGAATTGAAGAAGCACTGAATAAGAATCGTCTTGACACCCTATGGACTAAAGTGTTGAACGATTTGCGCTCTCGTAGACTTGAAGGGTGCAAAGAATTTTATATTGCTACCAGATGGTCTGTCCATGACCCTATCGGTAAATTACAACAGTTATATTCTGGCAATCCAAGAGCAAGGTTCATAGCAGTACCGGCTCTTACGGATGATGGAAAGAGTAATTTTTTATTTTCCGTAAATGGATTCTCTGAAAAGTATTTCAATGATGCCAAAGAGTCCATGGATGAAATTTCTTTTAACTGTTTGTATATGCAACAACCAGTAGAACGTGAGGGATTATTGCTTCCACCAGACAAATTGAAAAGATTTTTCTTTCATAAAGATGACGTACCAGATGGATGCACGGACGAATACACAATTATACCAGACAGAGAAGCAGATGCGATATGGGCAGTATGCGATACAAAAGACAAAGGAACCGACTTTGAATCATTACCGATTGCATATCAATATGGCGATAAATTCTTTATTGTAGACGCTGTATTCGATGATACCACAGATTACGATATTTTGGACAGAAAGACCGCAGACATACTGACTAAACACAACCCACATATGATTCGCTTTGAATCAAATAACGTCGGAAATCGTGTCGCTCATGACGTCCAAAAACTCATTGATGGGAAATGCCGAGCAGAAATAGAAACCAAATCTACTCAGGCAAACAAAGAGACAAAAATCCTTGTCAATTCAAATTATATTATAAATCATTTTTATTTTTTACATCCAAGCCAGTATAAACCGAAGTCTGATTATGGGCTATTTATGGAGAATGTAACTACATATACCACAAGGGCAAAAGTAGCACATGATGATGGTCCTGACAGCTTGGCTATGATGTCGGAATACGTTCGAAATCCGTTGGGCGGTAAGGCTAAAGCGACGCACAATCCATTTTGGGGAAGGAGATAATATGGACACAAGAGAATATTTGAATCAAATCCAAAGATATGATAAAATCAGAAGAAACAAGCTCGAAGAGCTTGAATATCTTGAGTCTCTTGCACAAGGGATAAAATCTTTTTCATATGATTCTGAAAGAGTCCAGACATCCGGACCATGCGACAAAATTGGAGAAACAGTAGCTAAAATCGTAGATTTAAAAAATGATATTATCGAAACTACAAATAAGTGTCTGGAAGTTCGCATTGAAGTTACTAAAACGATTGATTCCGTGACTAACTCTGTTTTTTATGATATTCTTTTTAAAAGATATGCAGAAGGAAAGTCACTTGATGTAATCGCCGATGAAGTAGGTTATTCATATCAGAGGACTAAAGAACTTCATTTGTCCGCAATAGCAGCGGTGAAAAAAATAAAAGGGTTCGAATCTTAACTCCATACTGAAACATACTTAAAAACGTTGTATAATATAAAATGTAATAATGTAGCACTGGGGAAACTCAGTGCTTTTTTCATGCAGAAAAATAGGAGGATAGGCAGTGGGGAGAAACAAAATAAACTTTGTTGACCTATGCCAAGGAGAGTTTGGCAGAAAGATTGCCTATACTGGCGTAGACCAGATTACTCCCCAGAATGTGGCACAGGTTCTTTCTGATACAATTGGAATCCACAACAGGAACAGAACCTTGATAGATTATCTATACAGATATTACAAAGGCGACCAGCCGATTCTATATCGTGAGAAACTTGTTCGGCCTGAGGTTAATAACAAAGTTGTCGAAAATCATGCTCTTGAAACAGTAAAATTCAAGGCCGGACAGATATATGGAGAACCTATTCAGTATGTCTGCAAAAAGAAAAAAGCGAGTGAAAAAACAAATGAACAAGTTGACCGGCTCAATGATTATCTGGATGAAGCCAACGCAGATGCCAGAAACATTCAGCTGGGAATATACCAGAGTGCTGTAGGAACTGCATACAAAGCAATTCTGAGAGAAGATGAATGGACAGAAAACAGAGATTTACCGCCTTTTAGAATATTTATTCCATCACCACAGGATGTATATATTATTTATTCGAGCGTCACAGGCAAACCAATGCTTTCCGTTCAGATTTTAAAAGACGAGGACAATCAGCAATATTATCAATGCTATTCCTCAAGACAGTATTTCAAAATACAAAATGGAGCAGTAACAGAATCTGGAATTAATGGTTTCGGCGGAATTCCAATTGTCGAATACCCAAATAATCATGACAGACTTTCTGATATCGAAATTGCGATCACAATGTATGATGCAATCAACAAATATCAATCTGATAGGCTGAATGGTGTTGAGCAGTTTGTGCAAGCCCTGATGAAATTTAAGAACTGTGAAATTGATGAGCAGGAATTTCTAAAGATGATAAAACTCGGTGCTGTATCAGTCAAGGATGTAGGGAACGGAACCCAATCAGATGTTGACATGATGACCGCCGAACTAAATCAGTCAGAAAGTCAGGTTGCCAAGGATGATATTTATAACAATATGCTCATTGTAGAAGCGATGCCAAACCGTCAGAGCAATACAGGCGGTGATACTGGTAATGCAGTATATCTGAGGAATGGTTGGGATTTCGCAGAGAGAGACGCAAAATTAGTAGAAGCGTTCACAAAAGAAGCTGAAAAGGCATCTGCCAGAATTATTTTGAATATTATTCGAAAAACATCAATGGATGTAAATATTTCAACCAGAGATTTCGATGTAAAAATCACCAGAAACCCGACTGATAATATGCTTGTTAAAGCGCAAGCACTTGATTATCTGTTTAAAAATAAAATTCATCCGCTTATTGCGTTGATTACTTGCGGATTATTTAGTGATCCGCAAAAAGTATACGAAATGAGTTTGCCGTATCTTGGAACCATCTACCCAGAACTGGCAGACCCAAGCGCAGAAGTTCAAAAAGCACAAGAACTATTAGGGAATTTCAACCCAATTTCTCTGAATAAGGATGTGGTCAAAGAATGAGTAAGACAGCTTCTTATGACGAATTAAACGTCAGAGAACTCGACAACCGCAGGAGTGAACCATATAGCCAGTATTTTAACAAGATGTCGCTGACCGAAGGAGAAAAGAATATGAGGATAGCTTTTTCCGAAAATATGGAAGAGGCTATCCTTTATATTTTAGCTCTGGCGGCAATTATGATTGAAAATGATGAGGTAGATAAAGAATATCTCACAACTCAATTATATGAAAGATATATCGACGTGGCTTCTGAGTACTTGCCAGTTGATTCCTATGTAAAACAGTATGCCAATGAAATTTCAAAGCAAATTGTAGCAGCTACATTTTTATATGTGGAAAATTCTTCAATTATAGGAGAAGATACAAAATCAGAGGGTTCAAAAGATTCTAAGGTCAATCCGAACGATTATTATCTTTCGAACGACAGAGCGATGTTTATTTCTGAGTGTGAAGCAAATTCAATACTCAATTACAAAGAATATTCAGACGCTTTGGAATCTGGAAAAAAAACTAAGACATGGATTGACGTCGGAGATAAGAGAGAAAGAAAAACCCATTTGGAAGTCGGCGGTACAACAATTCCAATTAAAGAATTATTTGTCGTCGGGAACAGTTTGATGCTTTTTCCAAAAGATACATCACAATCACCATCTACAAATGAGATAGTCAATTGCAGATGCTCTGCAAGATACAGCTAATTAAGGGACGAGAAATCGTCTCTTTTTTAATACACAAAAATATGCACCCCGATAGCGTGAACATGGGAGACACCTTGAGCTGAGCGAACAGCGTAAAAAAGCGTATTGGTGACAGGAGATTTCAATGACAAGAGAAGATGTTAAAAGGATTTTTCCAGATGCAACCGATGACCAGATTACTTCTTTTCTGAATCAGTCAAATTCTGATGTGGCTAAAGAGAAAGCGAAAGCCCAGAAAGCAAAAGAGCAGGCTGATAAAGCAGAAGCACTGGAAAAAGCACTGGAAGAATTAAAAAAACAGAACATGACTGAAGCTGAGAAAGCAGAACTGGAACGTCAGAAAGAAAAAGCTGCAAACGAAAAAAGAATTTCTGACCTTGAATCTGCACTTGCAATTTCCCAGAAAGAAGCTCTGACAGGAAAAATTACTTCTATTTTTGCAAACGCAGGAATGAAAGGAGATGCCTATGCAGGAGCAATCAAAGCGTTTTCCAACATGAACGCAGAGGATGCTCTCAAAGAAGCTCAGACATTTGTCGATGGAATTTCCGTAGAAAATAAAAACGCTCTTGATACCGCAAAAGCAGCTTGGGAGAAAGAAGCTCTCAAAAAAACACCGAATCCGGGCGGCGGTAAATCTGGTGGAGAACCAGAAAAGAAGAGTGAAGCATCCGAATACGCCAAGGCGTACTCAGCAAAAATGTGCCCAGAAAATAAACCGGCAGATGATAATGCCCCAGTAAATATTTAAGTAAAGGAGATTTAGATTATGGCTTTTATGAAAACAGAGCAGTACGAATCCACACCTAACATCCTTGAATCCGAGGTAGGGCTTGTACTTAAAACCTATACAGCAGAGCAGACAAATGCTGAAACCGTTGGAACTAAGAAGATTATCAAAGCAGGTTCCGTATATCCGACAAATGCAACTGGTGCTAAAGGTATCGTGTTTGAAGATGTTGATATGACGGACGACACAAAACGACCGATTTCTGTAATTGTTGCAGGACGCGTTCTTGAAAAAAGACTTCCGGTAACAGTAGAAACCACTGCAAAAACAGAGCTTGAAAAAGCAGGTATCGTTTTTGTGACTACTACAGACCCAGAATTTTAAGGAGGTACAGCAGATGCCATTTAATATTTTAGAATCAATCACACAGGAAGAAAGACTTAACTTTTCTCAGAATTTCAGTGTTAAAAGGCCGGGTATCCTTGATACCATTTTCCCGGATGTTAAAACTCAGTACCTGAAAGCTGAATACTACAGACTTATGGCTGGACAGAGACTGCCGGAGGTAGCATTCGTTCACGCTCTTGATACCGAAGCGGAAATTGGTTCCAGACCGGGATTTGAAAAAGTCCTTACTGAAAAACTCTTTATTAAGAGAAAAATTAATCAATCTGAGAGATTACAGCAGGCAATTGAAAATGGTGTGCCGGATGATGAGAATTTAAAGAAATTTGTATTTGATGACGCAGCCAACCTGTTTGAAGGTGTTGTTGCCAGAGCGAATGTCATGAAAGGCCAATTTCTTAGCACAGGTGTTGTAAAAATTAAAGAAAACAATGTGGATATGGGCATTGATTATGGTGTTCCGTCCGATGCAAAAGTAGAAATGACAGACTGGTCTAAACTAGATGCAGATATCATGGGTGATATCCAGAAGATGGTCGCTATTGCAGAAGATAATGGATTTGTGGTAAACAAAGCCCTGACATCACTTAAAATGATTAACTACATGAGAAACAACACTGCAATGCAGACAGCAGTTCTGGGAGCAGCGAACAAACGTCTCTTAACAAAACAGGAGCTTGCAAATCTGCTTATGCAGGAATACGGAATCACAATTGATCGTTGTGACGAAAAATTCAGATTCAGAAAAGCGGATGGTTCTCTCAAAACAGGAAGATACTTCAAAGAAGATGTATTCACACTGTATGAAGCAGAACCGAACGGTTCATTTGGTACTGGACTCTGGGGCGTAACACCTGAGGAACTTGAATACAGACAGTTCATTCAGGAAGAAAACCGTTCTTTCGTAACACTGTCCATGTGGGCTACACAAGACCCAGTTGCAGTTTGGACTAAAGCATCAGGTATGTTTGTTCCAGTAGCAGCAAAAGCTAATGGCGGTATCGTAATCGGTACCAAAGCGGGGGAATAAACGGGCATAGTCTCGACGAGAACAGCCAGTCACCATCTGTAGCAAGTGTTAATGATGCTTCAAAACACAAGTATACAGAAAGCGAGCTGTCAACCATGACAGTAGTTCAACTGAAACAGCTCGCAAGTGACAATGGCTATGCCCTGATGTCCACAAATAAGGCTGGTATTATCTCTGAAATTTTATCTCAGCAAGGGTAGGTGATCTTGAATGAACGAAGAACTTGTGAATGATCTGAAAGAGTATCTATCCGATGATGTGGAAACTGACGGTATGATTTCTTTGTCTGTGAAGCGTGCAATTCGTTCGTTCAAAAAGAAACGCAACTATCCGTCTGGATATACAGATGAAAAAATCAATACCGATATGGAATACTGCTATGATTGCATATTTGATCTGGCTCTCTATTTCCTTGTGAAACAGGGAGCCGAGTTCCAAGAATCGCACTCTGAAAATTCAGTAAGTCGAAACTGGGAATCCGAAACGGAAATATATATAAATCATGGCGTTTTTCCATTTGCAGGAAGTTTAATTTAATAAGATGGTTGGGTCACGTGGCACAGTATTTTGTCCTCCCGGAGTGCCGCTGGGTTGCTTATATTCAGTAGGGAAAAGCAAATGTTAAGGGAGTGAAGAAAGGAACTGGCGATGGGATGTGAACATGAATGTTTTAATGAACACCGCATAGAAGAACTGGAAAAGAATTTTCAGCTGATGCAAGAGAAGCACTCTGATCGCAGTAAAGAGTTTTATGAGCGTATCGGGGAACTGGAAAGAAAGACAGCATTAAGTGAGAATGACTTGAACCATATCAAGTCAACTGTGGATGAGATGAATAACAATATAAAGACTCTCATGGCAGTCCCGGGAAAGCGTTACGATACAATCATTGTATGCGTTATTACAGCGATTGTCAGCGCAGTTATCGGTTTTATGTTAAGCGGTATTCTTCCAGTTTGATTCCACTTGTAAGGGAGGACGGTGGAAATATGAATTATACAGACTTTTCAGAAGATGAAAGAAAATTTTATTTAAAAGAAGCAGGCTTTGATTCCAGAGAAGAAAAACTGTTTCGATTACGGGTCTATGGCGAAAAGACACTATGGGAAGCATCTGAACTTATGGGGTATAGTCCGAGAACCATAGACCGAATTAACAAAAGAATAAAGAAGAAAATTTCCAAAGTTGCCCCGATGTACTGTCGGGGCTTTTCTTTGCATTATGGCGAAAACGTGGCGAAATAGTGACGTTCAAAAACAGAGTTCCTTCCTATATAATATAATCATAGGAGAAAACACAATGATTATGTTAAGAAACCCTTACGAGGGTATATGGGAAAAGCATCGTTCCATAGATGATATGGATATGATTCTTGAATCCCGGACAGGAGGAACAGATTATGGCAGGTTATCCGTATTATCCGCAACAGCCAATGATAAACAACCCATACGGTCAAATACAACCGTATCAGGACAGACTGGCACAATTGCAGAATAATTACCAACAGGCAATGCCTTATGGTCAAATGCAGATGCAACAGTTACAACCAATTCCACAATCCCCTATGCTTCAAGGACAGATGGTGGATGGGATTGATACTGTAAAGGCTAAAGATGTGGATATGTCCGGCAATCCTGTTTACTATCCAAAAACAGACGGAACTGAAATTTACAGAAAACAGCTTCAATCCGATGGAAGGAGCAGGATTTTTGTTTACCGACTCGTAAATCCAGATGAACAGCAATCTAAGCAAGATGAAAAGCAGATCGACATTGAAGCAATGTTTAATCAGCTTCGGAATGATGTTTGTTCAGAGATTTCTGAAATAAAGAATATGTTCCCGACGCAGATGTCGGGAACATCAGAAGCTAAGCAGAACGGAGGTAGGCAGAGATGACATTCAATCCAAACGCCATGATGAAAAAGCAATTTGAGAAAATGATTTCTCAGAGGTTCGGAAGTGTTGACAACATGATGAACGATATGAGTAAATTTGCAGGAAATAATCCAACATTGAAGAATGCGTTGGATTTATACAAAAAAGGTGATACAGACCAGTTACATCAAATACAGCAAAATGTATTTAATGAAAAGCACTTATCACCAGACGGAATTATACAAAAATTCCTTGGATTATAACACTTCCCCACAATTGGGTGATTAAAATCGCTACAATTCGGGACGACAGCCGCGGATGTCTCCTATTGTAAATAAAATTTAAGGAGACTAAAAACATGATGAATGGTTCAAATTACAGTCTTAGTGACATTGCTGCCGCTACAGGCTCTAATAATCGCGCCAATGATATGTGGGGCGGTGATGGCTTTTCACTTATCTGGCTCGTCCTGATCTTTGCCATCTTTGGATGGGGAGGCTTTGGCGGCTGGGGCGGCGGCTTCGGCGGCAATGGTGGAAACGGTGCAAATGGTGCTGGATTCCAAGGATGGGCCACACGCGCGGATATTAATGAGGGCTTTGCTCTTAACGATATTCAGAACGGTATCAGAGGTATTCAGCAGGGTATTTGCGACAGTACATATGCACTCAACAATACCATGCAGAGTGGCTTCAACGGCGTGAACGTTGGAATGCTTCAGGGCTTCAATGGCGTTCAGCAGGCAATTAACGCTGATACAGTAGCTAATATGCAGAACACCAATGCATTACAGTCTCAGTTAGCAAATTGTTGCTGTGAAACAAGGGAAGCTATCCAGGGTATCAACTACAACATGGCTACCAACACTTGTGCTCTCCAGAACACAATGAACAATAACACCAGAGACCTTCTGGAAAACCAGAACAGTAATACAAGAGCAATCCTTGATTTCCTGACTCAGGATAAGATTGCAACATTACAGGCAGAAAATACTGATCTGAAACGTGCTGCATCTCAGGATCGCCAGTCCGCGCTGATTGTAACTGAAATGAATGCACAGACGCAGCGATTAATCAATTCAATCAATCCATCCCCGATTCCTGCATTTCAGGTACCGGCTCCGTATGCATACGCAGGATGCAACGGATATGGAAACAGTTGCTGCTAAGTAACTCACCCTTAGAGGTTGACTAAATTCTAAGAGGTGGGTTATGGCTCACCTCTTATTTGATTGAGAGGTATAAAATATGAGTTGTAAAAATGTTTGTAAGCTCTGCAACCATCTTGTGATAAGTCAGTCTGTCGCATTCACTGGTGGGAATCTTGTGGTTACACTCCCGGCAGGCAGTTATTCCAATGGAGAAAAGTATTGCATTGTGATCGCACAAAGTATACCAGAAGCCACCACAATTACCGCCCCGGTAATGATTCAAATAGGAACAGGAACAACTTTGTATCCGCTAGAGAATCGTTGCTGTGCGCAGGTTACGGCTTGCGGAATAAGAACCAGAACGAAGTACGCAACCAGAGTAGCTACAAGTGCAACTGGCGGAGTATTCAAGATGTTGGGAAATCCAGCTTGTAGTCCGAGTAACAATTTAACAGCAATTAATGGTACAGCCCCAACGACAGACACACCTGTTACACAGGCTGTTAGAAAGGGGGCAATGTAATGCATAAAGTTGCAATGGAAATGGGAAAATGGGCTATGGAAAAAGCCAAAGCGCATGGATTTGACAATCTTAGTTCTCAGGACTGGGATGATCTGAAAGATTGCTTAGAAGCGGTAAAATGCGCAATCTGTGCAGATAAAGATTATCGAATCGTAGAAGCTATGGACGAATGCGAGCAGGAAGAGAAATATCTTGGACGCATGGGATATGACAGATATCGTTATTCCAATGGTAGATTTGCCCCAAAAGGCAAAGGAAGCCGTATGGGATATAAACCATATCTGTACATGGAAGATGATGACTGGATGAATGAATATCTGAATAATCCAGAATTTGAACGCAATATGTACCGCATGGGATATCACCCAGAATATTCGGACAGGAATATGGGGAATGATGGCATGAATCGTCAGCAGTCCAGATACGGTGAAACATATGACAGATACAGCGAGAATCGCAGACATTACCATGATTCCAAAGACGCTGAATCTAAGAGAAAAATGGATGATTCCATGAAAGAGTATACAGAAGATATCATCCGCAATATGAAAGAAATGTGGGACGATGCAGACGCATCAATCAGACAGCAAATGAAAACTGACTTGACACGTTTTATACAGCAGATGAATTGAACATGAAATGAATTTTGCCCTTGTTACAGGAATGTAGCAGGGGCTTTTTAGTTATGGAGGTACATAATATGCCAAGAAAAAAAGCGGAAGTCAAAATTAAAATGATTTGCGAGAAATGTGGAAAACCACAGAATCCAAGTGCTGACAAATCAACAACTAATTGGAATGTATATGACTGTCATGAAAAATGTGAATGTGGTGGAAAATTCGTAATGAAATTCGAGGATTGATTATGGAAAATTTGACTGTAAATATTTTAGGAACCGAGTACAAAATATATTTCAGGAATGAAAAAAACGACGATTTACTTGATGGAAAAGGCAGAGATGGATACACGGATATGTCCGCGCACGAAATTATAGTGTGTAACAAAAAAGATGATTGTGAATTAAGAAATTACGAAAATTGGAAGAAAAACATTCTACGTCATGAAATTGTTCATGCTTTTTTATTTGAAAGTGGACTTGATTCTTCGTCTGCCAATTTTTATGGAGCATGGGCTACGAACGAAGAAATGGTTGATTGGTTTGCAATTCAATCTCCAAAGATTTTTAAAGTATTCCAAGAACTTGATTTAATTTGAAAAGGATGGTGATAAGCCATGCTAAGACAATTTTATATGAACGGAGACCTATGGAGAGTACAGTTCGTATCTCCGCACGACAGCGTGTTAATTGACCGTACAGACAATAGAACGCTTGGAGTATCGGATTATTCCACCCGTATTATTTCAATCGCAAATAACCTGCACGGAGAGCTTCTGAACCGTGTATTTATTCATGAATTAGGTCATTGTGTGATGTTCAGCTACGGTCTATTACCAGAACTTCATCGTATGGTCAAGAAACGGTATTGGGTGGACGCAGAAGAATGGTGTTGCAATCTTCTGGCAGACTATTCTTGTTTCGTTATTGGCACAGCTAGAGATATACTAGGAAACCAGTTCACATATGTGGCTCCTATCGGGGCAGAAAGGATGATTGCATAGATGGCAAAAGCAGAAAACACAGTTATTTTTGATGGAATCAAGTACAATCCTGGGGACGAATTGCCGGATTTAGGCAGTTGGGTGTGTACAGATGCAAAAGGTATGGTTCGTGATTACGAGGGACTTTCAAAGGACGTATCAAAGCTCCCACATTATGTACAGAGTGGTTCTTCGGCATTATGCCTTGATACTTCTGAATTATACGAATATCACAAGCCTACAGATACATGGTACAAATTGTAAAGGAGAAGCGCATATGGCATTAACAGCAAAGAAAGTATATGCAATATTAAAACGCCAGATTTCCGATATGGAAGCAAAGTTAAACAGCCCTGTAAGATACAGAGGTACAGTTGCGACTGCTGATTTGCTTCCATTAAATCCAGACATTGGCGATATGTACAATATCGAGTCTAAGTCGGTCTACGGCGAAGCAGGAATGAACGTGGCGTGGAATGGGGTAGTATGGGATACTATGGGCGCCCCGATTGATATGTCGCTTTACATTAAATCAAGCGAATTGGCGGATTGGGTAAAACAGCAGAACAAGCCGACATATACAGCTGAAGAAGTTGGAGCGTTGCCGGCTGATACAAAGATTCCAAGTAAAACCAGTGACTTGCAGAATGACTCTGGATTCTTGACTAAAATTCCAGACAATTATCTTTTTGGAACGGACAAAACTCTGAACGCATCTGGAAAAGCTGCTGACGCAAAGGCTACCGGAGATAAAATCACAGAATTGTCAGCTGATATATCAAATAAGTTAAATAAGAATCAAGGTTCGGAAAACTCTGGCAAGATTGCCGGAATTAATGAATCTGGCGATATCGTTCCGATGTTTCCAGTGAGCGTAGATTACAACGAAGAAACAAACTACCTTGAGTTTGGGTCTGATCAAAAAATGGAACTTAATAAAGGTATCAACCTTGATAGTACTCTCACGAAGACTGGATATGCCGCTGATGCAGGCGTAGTTGGAAAAATAACTAATTCGCTAAAGGAAGATTTATCCACCAAAATCACCAAATTCTACGCAAGTTCACAAGGTGAAACTCATCTTGCTGATTCTGACAATGGCAAAATCACGGATATGGTGCTATATGGACGGAGCGAGCAGAAACAGTATTCAGGGAAGAATTTGCTGAATCCTACGTTGCAGACTACTATAAAGAATGGTGTTACTTGTACTGCAAATGGAGATGGAACGTATACGTTGAATGGAACCACTACAACGACAACAGTATTTGATATTGCACAGGATGTGTCTTATAGCTCATTTAGACTTGCAGGGTGTCCAGTTGGGGGAGCTCATGATACGTCTTACGAATTACAAGCAAGAACTGATAATTTGATTTATGGATATGATACAGGTGATGGTAAAAATATAAAAGCTAATGAAAATTTTTTCATAAGAATTAGAATAAATACTGGAATTAATTGTAACAACCTCCTTTTCAAACCAATGATTGTAGACGCTTCCTTATACCCAGATGCCACCTACGATGATTTCGAACCCTACACCGGTGGCATTCCAAGCCCAAACCCTGATTATCCGCAGGAGATTAAGAGCGTGGTGAATCCAACAGTGAAGGTGTGTGGGAAGAATTTATTGAATTATGACGCATGGTCACAAATAGATTGTGCAAATGGAAAAGCTGTTTATGAGAATAATGGAGTAACAATTACTGCTCTCAGGAATGATGCTTTTACAAATTATGATATGTCAAAATTTCCGACTACAGCACGAATCCCTGTAAACGTGGGAGAAACCATTACGATATCATGGGACGAACCTCTCAATAAAGAAGGAAGAGTGTATGTTTTTGGAAATGCGTCTACAAGTAACATGACATATGTTAATAATTCAAGTTCAAAGCAATTAAAATACACTATTCCAAGCGGCGTCACATTCATTACATTTCGATTTGGTGTGGGAAACGCAGGAGATACTATTAGTTATAGGAATATCCAAATCGAACTTGGTTCTACCCCCACCGCCTATGAACCCTACCACGAACAGACCGTCACCCTCCCATACACATTAAACGCAATCCCTGTAAGTTCAGGCGGCAACGTCACAATCAATGGTCAGCAGTATGTGAGTGACTATGTGGATGTGGAACGTGGGAAATTAGTGAGGATGGTTGGAGAATGTGTTATCTCTGACATGAATCAAATTACGAGAATTACTACTAATACATTTTTTGTTTATGGAATGGATGATGTATTTGTAATAAGTGATAACAGCGATGATATAGCAAGACTGCAAACTACTAAATATCAAGGCGTAGCTTTAGTAGATAGGACAGATAACAAATATATTTATAGATGTTGGCTATCAACGCATGATAATCTCAAACCAATCGCATTTCATTCTAATACAGACGATTTGAGTGCGTTTAAAAATGAAGTGTATGGAACAAGAATTATATACCAATTAGCCAATCCAACAGAAATCGACCTCACACCCGAAGAAATTGCCGCATTCAAATCACTTGCAACCTATTATCCAGTCACAAATATATTTATCAATTCCGAACAGCTTGACGGATATACAGTATTCAATTATCCGGTTTCAATGGAGAACGGTTGGAACTATGTAAAACAGCAGATTGGTGATACGAGAAATTATATCTATGATATGGATGCACGTGCTCAGGATACTGATTTACAGGCGGCAGAAGCCTATGTCAACAGCGAATATGCAGTAGCATTAACAGAATTGGAGGTATGATTATGTTATATAGAACATTACTGAAACTTAAAGAGAAAAACGGTCTGACAGACGATTTAAAGAATAAGATCGATATTTTCTTTGCGACTGGTAGGATTACTGAGGAACAGTACAATGAGCTGATGGCTATTAATAAGGAAGAAGAACTGAAAGCGGAAAACTAATTAACTAAAGAGGGCTTTAGTTAACGAAGAAACACAAGTTAAATGTTCCTGACAGAAATGTCGGGAACATCAAAAAATAGATACGGAGGTATCACATGGAAGAAATAAAAACAGATGGTTTTTACGACCGCGAAAACGATAGAAAACATATTTTTATTCCACCTGCTCCGACGGAAACGGAGAGAGGTGGAATTACTGCAAAGACAAGGACGGCAGAATCATTGGAAGTGACTGTTGACTCAGAGACAGGGAAAGCATATGTGGCGCTGGATTCTACTCTTGCTAAGGCGGGTGAAGCGGCAGATTCTGCAGAAGTAGGGAAAAAGATTAGTGTCCTAAACGACATTATTTGTGTCACGCCACATACAGATACTGTAGAAGAATATCTTAATCGCCAGAGAACAGGTGTGGTGTACCAGTCAAAAGAGTGGAAATCAGCGGTAAATCCGACAACTACGATTGAGAAGTTAGGCGTAAACAAGCTGATTCCATACGAACCGTCCACAGATACCGTAGAAGGTGCTGACGGATATGCGAATCGCCCAGAGTTTCAGTGGTGGTACGGAAATTATATCCGCCACGACAACGAGGACTATGAACTGACCGCGGTCGAGGGTGAGGATGGATACTCAGAAACTGGTACAGTGGATGTATGTTCTTTCGGCCCAATGTTCTATTACAGGAAGGAAGATAAGGGAGATTATTTTCTCTGGTCGTGGTCTGATACACCACATGCTGAACTGGGGTTAAAACCATTTCAGAAGAATGCTGATGGCTCTGTACCTGCTTACTGGCTTCTTTCGGCATTTCCATCCGTCGCAGGTTCTGATGGCTTGCCACATTCTCAGCCAGGGAAGAAGATTTTAAGGAATCAGAGTAATGGTAATATTAATACAAATTACCAAAAAAAGGGAAAAGGCTATCATGGTTGCGGAAAAGAGCGCCAGACGTTCCTTATGATCTTCAATGCAATCAAAGGCGGACAGAAAAGCTCACGAAAGATTTCACAGGGCGTAAATAACTGGAGCTTCCAGTACGATGCGGCAGAGCAGAGGTCGGAGAAAGCAACTTACTTCCCGGTAACAGCAGCACAGGCAGCAAACCTGGAAGTTGGATTATGTGTTTCTGTTGGATATGGTTCTAACAACAATGGTGCAGTAAATAAAGACCGTGGAGTCGGAACAATGCATTCCTATGCGGATGACGTAAAGATTCTTCACATCGAAGACCTTGCGAGCGGAAACAAAGCAGTGTATCTGGATATTTCAGAAGGATTTACCACAGCACCTGTAAAACTTACGGATACCTTAAATGCACCGATCACAATGTCTTCCATGCATATTCATACAGGAGAAACAAAGAAAGTAATCGGAAAACATGATGGTGCAGCTGTATCAAATACATCTGCAAGACATCCGTACAGAGTACAGGGCGTTGAATACCAAGTCGGAGCATACCAGGTTGCGGCAAATGCAGTAATGGTATTTAAAAGCGACTACAGCAAAGATGTATATGTTCGCGAAAAAGGAACTGCATGGAGTGATAATGAAGCTACTATCAAAAGCACATATAAATTTGTTGGAAACATACCTGCCAGTGCAGATGGCAAAGGAAGTGACTGGTGGGTTGGTGATGTAGGAATTGACGAAGAAACAGGTGCATGGTGGCCAATAGCCGCAACCGATTCTTCTGATCGAGGAATGGGAAGCAGAGTTTACGCCGGAGGAACAGTCACATCTGGAACCAGAGAATCACTTGAAGCCGGGGCCCTCGGGAGTGGGACGGGCTCCGGTTCCGCGTACGTGGCGTGCAGGGGCGGGCTCTGGAATGGCAGGTGGTACTACGGCTCCTGCGATTAAAAAGGCCCTTAGGGGTGAATTTTCCGAAGGAAAAGAGGGGGCTTCCCCTTAATTCCTTCCAAATACATACAAAAATAAAAGCATAAGGACTCATGGTGCAGCCGGGAACCTCAGGAATGGGACGAACTCCGGTTCCGCGTACGTGGATTGCAGGGGCGGGCTCTGGAATGACAGGTGGAACTACGGCTCCTGATATTATTTATATCAAAACCAGTATTATTTGCATCATGTTTCGCACCTGAAAAGGGTGTAGCCGAAAGGTTCTTTACGCATAAGCGTTAAAATAAGCAAGAAAGGCCAGCTGAAAGCCGGGGACGGCAAGTAAGGAATACAGTGTATGAGACTGTATTCGGGGCTAGTAGAAAAACCGGAAACCCTCTTTAAAATAATCGAATGAAAAGATATTGCAAGGCCATTGATATAACAGACCGCGGATTAATTAGCACAGCGGTATATAAATGTCTGAAGAAAAAATACAAAAGAAATGATGTGCTGAGATTACTTAGTACATATACGACTTTGGATGTTAGTCAAATTTACTGCATTTTCAGAAGAAACGGAAAGAATGCCATTCGTTTTCTGGTGGAAGCAGTGATTGATGATATCCAGAATGAAATCATTAACTGGGACATTAAATTCCCTCCGGTATGGTATCGGGAAAAAGTAGACCCATCGTCCGGGAAAATCCGTAGAATCGGAATCCAGAACATAAAGCATCAGCTGTATGATTATATAGCGGTTATAGCATTACAGCCTATTCTGAAACGCATTGGAGAGCACCAGTACGCTTCCATAAAAGGACGCGGAACTCTGAAAGGTGCAAGAGATGTGAGAAGATGGCTGAGGAACCATAAACTCACATTCGTTGCTCAGGCAGACGTAAAGAAATGTTATGAGAGCATAGACAGGGACAAACTTATGCAATTCCTGGAATGTCATATCAAGAACGATCTACTGATTAAATTAATCCGAAAATTGATTTATAGTTTCGAGAAAGGCTTGAGCATAGGTTCATATCTTAGCCAGTTTCTCTGCAATCTGTATATGAGCATCCTGTATCATCATGTTGCCGAAGGAATGTACCGTACCAGAAAGCACCGGAATGGATGTAGTGAGCGGATTAATCTTGTTAAGAAGCAAACGTTTTATATGGATGATACACTGTTTGCCGGAACAAATAAGAAAGACATCAAGAAAGCAATGAAAATGTTCATTAGAAAAGCAAAAGATATGGGACTGACCATTAAGAACACCTTCCGTATCTACAAAATAACTGGAACATTCGTGGATATGATGGGATACCGGATATATCAGCATAAAATGACTGTTCGCAGAAGAAACTTCCGTAGAATCAGAAGGGCATATAAAAAGGCCCTAAAATGTTATGAGACACATAAACCAATTCCATTTAAACTGGCAAAACGATGTAGTAGTTTCTATGGGTTCCTGAAGAATACGAACAGCAAACACATCCGAAAGAAATGGAAAGTAAAGAAAATTATGAAGATATGTAAAGGAGTGATAAGACGTGAAGAAAGCAAGATTTACACAGAAGCAGCCGCTGCTTAAAACATTTGATTCTGGAAATAGCGTGTACGTGTTCATCTGCGCAAATGAAAAAGAAGTCAAAGAAGAAACACAGCAGGCAGGAACAGAAGAAACACAGACATATTCAGAGACCGTCTATGAGTACGACTACAATGAATTTGTAACCTCTGCTGACCAGTTGGAAGATATCCAGAACAATCCGGAGAACTATTTAACCTACGAACCGGAGAAGAGTGTAGAACAGCAGCTAAAGGAACAGAAAGAACAGCTGGAGACTCAGAAACTGCTTATCCAGTATGTAGCAGAAATGGGAGACATTTACATCCCGGAATAGGAGAAATATGTACGAATTACTTATAAAAATGAAAAAGAAATTTCCGTATTCAGCTTGGCTGAAAATGGTAGACCAGGCAAAAGAAAAGAACCGGATCACAGAAGAGGAGTACAAGAAACTTACAGAGGAAGAAAAATGAGCATTTTAACAGGCATATTAACATACCTTGCAGGAGGAATCACAGGAGTCTTGCTTATGTGCATCCTCCAGGCAAGCAGAGAGGATGACGATAAATGACAAAACTTCAGATCATCTCAAAACTCTGGTCCATCATCTTTGATTTTCTCTTAATTATCAAAGGCGAAAGTGATAAAACTTTAGAACAAATAGAAAAAGACATAGATCTGATAGAATACCACTGCCGGAAATATGCAGATGTCGACGATGATGAATTGCCGGAAAATATCCGAGCAGAGCCGCTGAAAAATACGCTGCCATTTTAAAGAAAACGCATGAATATACATTCTAAAAAACCGAATAAAAGTACCCTTTTCACATGGGAAGTGTTATAATATACATAACACAAAAAGGGAGCTGAACTCCCGACTACCAATCAAAAAGTTCAGCTCCAGCACCACAAAGGGTACGGGTATATTATAGCACGATACCTTCCCTTTGTGAACCCAAAAGGAGGGTTTTTTTATGCGTGAAAAATTCGTGAATGGATTTATGACCAAACTGTATGGAGAAATTCCAGAGGAGTATCTTGAGACAATCAGAGACAAATTATCTTTGTATGTAAACGATTTTGACATTACGCAGAGAGAAACAGGTGTTGTAAAGTACACCGGTTATCTGCCAGACTTTTATAAAACTTACATCGTAAGCAGAAAAATCGAAGGTTTAAGTCAAAATACCTTGGAAAATTATAATCTGTGTCTGAATGATTTTTTCTTCAGTGTAAACAAAAAAGTAGAAGACATCACAGCGAATGATATTCGAGTTTACTTGTATACGACGCAGGAGAACAGAGGTATAAGTAATCGAACACTGGACGGCCGCAGGGCTGCCATTCATGCATTCTTCGAATGGGCTACAGGAGAAGGATACGTGGATAAGAATCCGTGCCGGCCAATTAAGAATATCAAATACGAGCGTGTACAGAAGAAACCTCTTACAGATATGGAGCTGGAAAGAATCAGACAAGCGTGCGAAACCGTACGCGAAAAAGCACTGGTTGAATTTCTGTACAGTACCGGAGCTAGGGTTACAGAAGTATGTGGTGTAAAGAAAGCAGATATAGACTTTTACAAAGGCGAAGTAGTTGTTTTGGGGAAAGGCAACAAGCATAGAACAACATACCTAAATGCCCGGTGTAAATTACTTTTAAAACAATACTTCGCAATTAGAGATGATGAGTCGGAATATCTTTTTGTAAGTGAAAGAAAGCCACATAAAGTACTCAAGAAAGAAGCAATTGAAAGAATTGTACGAATAATCGGTGAGCGATCAGAACTGGATAGACCTCTGACACCACATCTATTTAGGCATACTCTTGCGACTCTTATGCTTCAAAGAGGTACGCCGATTACTGAGGTGCAGAAGATTCTTGGACATGTCAACATTAACACGACAATGATCTATGCAAAGGTATCTGATGAAGATGTAAAAGTGTCTCATATGAAATATGCAATATAAGATTAAAATAAAAAGACTCTTTTTGAATGGAGAAAACGCTATGAGAGGATTAAAACGCCAAAAACAGACAGTGTATTGGTCAAGGGTAACTGAAGACCTTGACGGGATAGACACAATCAAAACGTACCAAAAGCCAGAATTGCATCACCTCTCCGTATCTGCGACTGCCGGAACGCCAGAGGAATTATCCGCCGGGTACGTCCCTGATTACGATAGGTACATCACGAATTTTGACCGTAGCTTTAAACCACAGATTGCAGATGTATTCTGGATAGACTGCAAACCGGAATTGAACGAATCTGGAGAACTTATTCTGAATGAATCTGGAGCGCCTACAGTCCCGCCAGATTACCGCCTTAAAAAGATTCTTGATACCCAAAGAGGGAATGTAGCGCGGTATGGTATCAAGTATATAGGAGATGGTTCGGATGGCGAATAAGACCATTAAAGTCAACTTGTCGCAGAAATCTATACATGACGCGATTAAACAACTCAGGCAGTACCAAAACAGCCTTAAAAGTAAGAATGAATTATTTGTTCGTCGACTGTCTGAACTTGGAATCCCTGTCATTGATCAGAATATTTCACTGTCGCAGGGCGATTCCAATAAAAACCACAGTACCTACATCAAAATCAATTCGTTCGGCGATTACTCACAAGCAACTTTAGTATGTGAGGGCGCAGGTCTGTTGTTCATAGAGTTTGGTGCCGGAATCTATTACAATACCCCGGCAGGCTCAAGCCCACACCCGAAAGGGCAGGAACTTGGATATACAATCGGTTCTTACGGTCAGGGTAAAGGAAAAAACGATTCTTGGACATACATGTCTGAAACTGGCGAATGGGTAAGATCATATGGTACCGAAGCCACTATGCCGGTTTATAAAGCAAGCATGGAAATCATACAGAACATTCGGAAAATCGCAAAAGAGATATTTTCTACTTAAACTTCATACTGAAACATACTATTCAAAATGGTATACTATAACATATAAAAGCATCTGCAAACAAGCAGGTGCTTTTTTCATGCAAAAACATAGAAAAAGAGAATGTAAGCATGTTAGTAGAAACAATGATTATCAGAAAAGTAGAAACGAGCATTGTCACAAGCCTAGATGTCGCGGAGACTTTTGGAAAAGAACATAAAAGAGTATTGCAGGACATTAGAGAATTAGGATGCAGTGAAGAATTCGGACAGCACAATTTCGTGCCTTCCTCATATACAAGTATTCAGAATAAAAAGCAACCTATGTACTGTATGACAAGAGATGGGTTCACACTTCTTGTTATGGGATACACTGGCGAAAAAGCCATGAAATTCAAAGAAGGATACATTCGCCAATTCAATGCAATGGAAAAAGTTCTTTTAGGGAAAATTAGAGAACGAGACAAAGGCATTGCAGTGAGACAGGCGTTGACCAATGCACTTAAAGAATCTCAAGAAAATGAGAGAATGCATGGTCATGCGCATTCGACATATACAGATATGGTATATCGTACATTGTTTGGCAAAACTGCAAAACAACTTAGAGAAGAAAAAGGAATCTCTACCAAGGACAATCTGAGAGATTTCCTCACTGAAGAAGAATTAAAAGCAGTTCAATCAAAAGAAATGCTTGTTAGTGGATTGATTGACTGTGGATGGGGATATTCTCAAATAAGAGATTTCCTTAAAGGACAGTCTTAAAATATGTTAGAACAGGCGGGGTGATTCTATGCCAGATACGATCAAAAATCCGGTATTAGAAGTATTTTCCAGATGGAATAAAGACATTCAACCAATAGTCGGTAAAGGCAATTTCTCTATGGAAAAAAGCCAGACAATAGCATCTGGCAAGACGAAATACGCCAGATTGTTCATGATGGGGAATCCCACGCAGTCGACAAGCCTTGAAGGTCACGAATGTGCAACAATTCTTTCGTTTCAAGTAGAAAGTTACGCATCCGGAACAAAGGCTTTATCGACTGCATATGAAATCGACAGCAAGAGCCATCAAGCTATGGTTTCAATGGGATTTCGCCGGACATACGGACCAGAAGAAGTTGCGAACTCTGAAAAGAGTTTTAAACGAATTATAAGCCGGTACAGCAGAATTTACACCGGGCAATTATTGGAAGCGTAACAGCTTCTATTTTTTTATACCAAAAAGAAAGGAGAGTGTCCTATGAGTAAAGATAAATTACATTGGCTGAAAGCTGCGGGAATCAGAGCCGTTAAGACAATTGCTCAGACGGCAGTTGCAACAATCGGAACCGCGACAGTCCTTGGAAGCGTTGACTGGAAGATGGTCGTATCTGCGTCCGTTCTTTCCGGCGTTTTATCCTTGCTTACATCTGTAGCAGGGCTTCCGGAACTGAAAACAGGCACAGATGAATAGAAAGGACGGCGATCCTTTTATCTCCCGGATGCAGGGTTACGCATCAGAGCCACGTGGCTCTTTTTTATTGTGATTTTATAGCTGAAAAGCAGAAAGGAGCCGAATATGGCAGATAAAGGAAATATAGCAGGCGTAAGTACCGTTGGTTCGCTTACCGGATATGCAGTTGAAACAACAGCAGGTACTAAACCGACAGCATTTAAACTTCTTCACAGAATCAATGCTTCTGATGAAATCAAAATTGACGTAGAAACTATCGACGCTTCTGCACTTGAAGATGAAGTCGAAAGAACTATCGCAGGACGTGGTTCTACAGGTGGTACATTCAACGTAACTGTGAACGTGACCGATGAAACTATCACTGAATGGGAAACCTTAATCAGCGAGTACAAAACAGGAAAAGCCGACGGAAAATCTATGTGGTACGAAGAATACTTCCCTTCTCTTAAAAAAGCATTCTTCACAAAAATCGAGCCGCCGACAATCATTCCTAAACCGGCGAGAGATCAGAACGGCCTGTTAACCGTCGAAATGTCTCTTACTATCAATGAATATGTCGGCCCGAGTGAAGCAGTAGTTCCAACTGACAGCAACCTTTAAACACATTTGGGAGGACAAATAATATGTATAAAGTTTTAAAAATCGGCGGCAAAGACTACAAACTTGAATATGGGATTGAAGCATCACTGTTTGATGATTGCGTGAAATCTGTGATGAATATGTTAGTTTCCACAAGCGGCGGAACGGACAAGAGTCTCAGGGAGATGGTTTCTGGAATGAGTAGCATTCCGAACACTGCACTCAATGCGTTCTATGCCGGATTACTTCAATACCATGGCAATCATTCTGATGGTGATGGCACTGTCCCGGATTTTGATACTGCCAAAAAACTTGCAGCGCAGTATATGTCTGAACATAAAGATGATGAGCAGGGCAATTTCTACGGTCTCTTCTCTATGTGTATCGAACAAATGGAGGAAGACGGTTTTTTCAAATTAACCGGTCTGGAAACGTTCATGGACAACTTGAATGCGGCGATGGACTCTGTGAAAGCGAAGAAAGCACCGAAGAAGCCGACAGATCACTTGAAAAAAGCTACAGCGAAATAATCTGGGATGAATTATACCCAATGGCTGTGCGTATTGGAATGTCAAAAAAAGAATTTCTCAGGAGCACTCTTAAAGACCTGAGAATCCGTATAGAACAATATGGAATCTCAAAAAATGAAGAAATTAAGTCGCAGTTAATAAACATGGACTATCAGGCATGGCTGACCGGATTGTATGTCAAGACGAGTATTTCGTGCGCATTATTTCCGAGAAAGGTTAGTTATCCGAGCAAACCAATTACGCAGGAAAAACAAAATAATTGGGTCAAACATAATCCAAATACGCCAAAGAAATCAGAAGCAGAACTAAGACAAGAAGAACGTTACTACGAACTTCTTATCAGGCAAGCAAATGCAAATATATCTGAAATAGGTAATGAAAAGGGCAAGCAGGATGAATAGTAGTCTTGCTTGCCCTTTATTTTTTTGAAATAAAGGAGGTGCTTATATGCCTGACAACACAATAGATAGCCTTGCGATAGAGGTCAGCAGTAACGTATCAAATGCAAGTAAATCCATTGATGATTTATGCAATAAACTGAATCGTCTGAGTAGCCGTATGTCTGAGAGCATCAAGTATCTTAGAGACTTTTCAGCTTCCGTAGGCACGGTCAATTCTGCTGTTCAAGCACTTAAATTAGACAGGCTTGATTTATCAACGATAAACAGTCAATTGCAACAGTTTGTTCAGTCTATGAGTGTGCTCGGTAGCCTGAACTTGAGAAACAACGGATTAAACTCATTCGTAAATGCAATCCACAGACTGAACGAAACATTAAACTCCACAGGTGATGTGTCTGGAAAGATTCAGAACATGATTTCCGAATTATCTGGTCTTAGCAGTATTCCAGACGTATCAAACAATGTGAACCGGCTTGTTTCTTCACTGGCAAGATTGGCGAATGCTGGCGGTTCCATTGACGCAGTTGTGTCTAAACTTCCGAACCTTGGCGAAGAGCTTAGAAAAATCATAGTTTCGTTCTCTGGAATAGGTAATATCTCTCAACCAATTAATACATTTGTTCAGTCAATTTCACAGTTGGCAAATGCAGGAGATAAAACCGGAAAGACTGCAACTCAGCTTAATGATTTGGCTAATAGCTTAAAATTATTCTTTCAGACAATGAGTACTGCTCCAAGAATTAGTAGCAGCACAATTCAAATGACACAGGCTATTGCTCAATTGGCAAACTCCGGGGCAAATGCTGGTAGGGCGGCAAGGCCTACTGCGAGTGCTTTTTCCAGACTGGGACAGGGTGCGGCTGCTTCGACGGGAAAAGTTAGAAGACTCGGTGATGCCGTTGGAAATGTAGGAAGTAAAGCTAAAAAAAGCTTACCTAGCATTATGTCCTTGGTTGCGAAGTTCTGGACGTTGAAATTTGTTGTTGGAAAATTCGGTAGCGCAATTGAAAGTTCCATGAACTTCCTCGAAGATTATAACTACTTTCAAGCGGCGTTCCGTCAGGTAGCAGATAAAGCAGGAAAAACTTGGTCGGAAGCAGGGTATGACTCCGCAGAAGCATACGCAGATTCGTTCAGCCAGAGAGCCAGAGAACTTACATCTAAAATGTCTGGATTTGATGTTTCTGACAATGCGATTCTGACCGCAAATAAAACTGGTAAGTCACTTGGCATGGACCCGTCCATGCTTTTAAATTATCAAGGCCAGTTTGCACAGTTATCATCATCTATGGGAACGACTTCTGAACAGGCTTTAAAGCTGTCGAATGCGTTAACTATGATCGGCGCAGACCTTGCATCTGTTAAAAATCTTGATTTTAAAACAGTTTATGAAAACTTATCCTCTGGATTAGTAGGAATGAGCCGTGCCGTAGATAAATATGGCGCAAATATTCGTGTAGCAAACTTACAGCAATACGCTTCGAATCTCGGACTGCAAACAGCTGTATCAAAGATGGACCAGGCAAGCAAAGCAATGCTGAGGACAATAGTGATACTGGATTCTACACGGTACGCATGGGCGGATATGGCAAATACGATAAATATGCCAGCCAACCAGTTGCGTATACTTCGTGCAAACTTAGTATCCTGCGCTAGAGCATTAGGGAACATCTTTATGCCTGTAGTTGCGGCAGTGCTTCCATACATTAATGGTCTCGTAATCGCATTTCAAAGACTTTTGACATACATTGGTTCACTTCTTGGAGTTGATACCAAAATCGGAAAAATGTTCGGTTCTATCGGCGGTGGAAGCGAAAATCTCTCGAATGCGCTTGATTCCATAGACGATTCTGGAATTTCAGATGTAGATGATGCTACAAAAGATACAGACAATAATCTGAAAAATGCAACCAAGAGCGCAAAAAAATTAAAACAGTTCCTCGCATCTTATGATGAACTTGAAATTATGAGCAAAGACGATAGTTCTCTGTCAGACCTTGCAAATTCTAAAATTAAAACGCCAAAAATTGACACATCTGCAATTGACGCAGGAATCCTCAATGATGCACTGGATAAACTTTTGAATGAATACCAGAAGAAATGGGATGGCGCCTACAACTCAATGGAAAATAAGGCCATGGCGTTCGCGAATAAGGTTACAGACACATTTAAGAAACTTGCAAAAGCCGCAGAGCCTACTACAAGAGCTTTGAAAAATCTCTGGAATAACGGATTGAAACAGCTCAGAGAATTCACATGGACAGCATTAAAAGATTTCTGGGAACATTTTCTAAAACCACTTGGGAAATGGACATTAGGAGAAAAAGGATTACCACGATTAATCAATGCTTTTAACGATTTTCTTGTAAAAATTAACTGGGATAAAATCAATGCTTCCCTTGTGCAATTATGGGATGTATTAGAGCCATTCGCTGAGAATGTCGGAACAGGATTACTTGATTTCTTTGACGATTTCTTTGACAAGGCGGCAGACGGAGTGAACAAACTCCCTGATCTGATTGACAAGTTTAAAGAGTTTATCGCGGGATTCTCACCAAAGCAAGCACAATCTATCGGTTATTTCCTCGGACAGCTTCTGACTGCATTTATGGCGTTCAAAGGACTTACATGGTTCGGGGGCATTTTCGGTAAAGATGGAGTGATAGGCAAAGGCATTACCATGTTAGCGGCACATCCATACGCTTCGATAGCGGCAGGGCTAGGACTTACCGTCGCCGCGCTTGATAAGTTTGGAGTGATTGATGTTGATTGGGACGGATTATGGACAAGAATTGGAAATCTCAAAGACGTAATTGTGAATTTCATCAAAAATATTGATTGGGATTCATTGGTAAAAACAATCGGTGATGTATGGGATGTATTTCAGCCGTTTGCTGAGGGATTCGCAGACGCATTTATAAATTTCTTTGACATAATGCTCAATGACATTGGAGCACCACTAATTAATACATTAGTAAAAGTACTGGATGCATTTGCAAAAGTGTTAGGAAAACTTTCTCCTGAGTCAATATCTGCAATAGGAAATGCGCTTGGAATTTTCTTCGCAGTAAAAGGAACTATTAAATTTTCGAAAAATATATGGAGTGTGGTTAGTTCAATTAGTGGACTACGAACGATATTCAACGGTCTTGGCTCTGTATTATCTACAGCTAGTGGTGCATTACAGACATTCTTTGGCTCTGGACTCGGTTCTACACTTGCAACAGGGTTCGCAAACAGTATGGTTATCTTAGGAACCGCAATGGCAGGATTCAACCTTGGAAAATGGATAAGTGTTAATCTGTTCGGCGGCGAAGATAAAACCTTCGGGGAATTTTTGGAAGATAATGTATTCGGATATCAAAAAGGGGATTTTACCGGAGCTCTTGACGAGTTTTTTAAAGATATTTTCCATGTTGGAGACAATCTTACAGAAGATGACTTGGAGATATACCAAAAATACGAAGATGCCATCTTAGGCCTTGTACATGCCAGCCAGTTAAGTGGAGAAGAAGCTTACCCACTAATGACGTATTTAACTGAGCTAAAAGAAAATGGATACACTACGGAACAGGCACTGCTTGAATTGGAAACAAGGCTTGAAAATCTCGGCGTTTCATCTGATGTATTTGAACAGGCTCTGGCAGGAGTTAATGGACCTGTAAAAGATCTTGGAGACACAGCGAAAGCATCCTCTAATCAGTTCTCAAATATGGCTGATCGGATTAACAATGTGTCGTTTGAGGATATCTCAGAACAGCTTACGGGATTCCAGACACTTATCCAGACCGTTGACTTTGCAACTCTGGTAACAGATACGGCAAACGCAATTGATGAGATGGGCGGTATCTGGGAAAACGGAAAACAGATTCTCGGTGAAAAAGCATTACAGATTTATCAGGAAATTGCAAAGGGATTAGAGCCGGACGATAACGGCTACTATACTTTAGCAAACGGACAGATGGTGCAGTTTGGGAAAGGTATTTCTGACTATGAAAGTACTCTACAAAGTACAATGGATTCAACTCTGCAGGGGGCAATCAACGGCGTTCTGGATAACAATTCTGGTTTTGAATTAGTTACGGAACTCGGAAAGAATCAGATTCTTGCTGTAGGTAGTGGAATTGAGCAGAACGGCAGCAAAGTCACCGAAAAGCTTAACTCAACAATTCAATCATCTGCGAAAGGCGCAGAAGAAACTGCGAAATCAAGCGGTAAAACCCTTGGAAGCAACATTGCAGAGGGATTACAGTCTGGAATTAACGGGAAGAAAGAAAGCACAAAGACTTCGATTCTTGACCTAATGAATAACAGCGTAAAAGCTCCTGCACAGGAAGCAGTAGACTCCCATTCTCCGTCCAGATGGTTCAAGCAGCTTGCAGAGTACTGCGGTCAAGGATTCCGAAACGGATTAGAGCCGGGCTTTTCTGCGTCGTTCACATGGTTCGGAAGAATCCGAAGCAGAATCAGCAATTCCATTGGAAACCTGTATAATATCGGTTGGAACTCTATTATTGGCTTAAATAATGGAATTGTAGGTGCGGCACAACAGCTTTATGCAAATGTGCAAAAAATCGCACAAAATATATCAAATACGTTCCGCAAAGTTCTTAAAATTCATAGCCCGTCACAGGTAATGATGGAACTCGGCGGATTCACAGTTGAGGGATTCCAACTCGGTATGCAGAATATGCTTCCAAAAGTCGAATCCACCATCAACGATATAAGCGCCGAAGTGCAAAAAATTAATACACCAACCGCAGACATTATCACAAAGAGTGCGTCCTATCAGGAAGTAAAGAGCAGAATGTCAGTTGATACAGATGATTTTGTGGATGATATGCGAAAAGAAATCATGGCAATCAGCAGTAACACGTTTGACAATAATCAGATGATCGGGCAGGCGGTCAAAAACGCTCTGAACGGCATGGCAATCTATGCAGACGGACATCTGATTGGATATCTGAAAGAAGAAAATCAGCAGTTCAGAAATCGTAATGGATACGGAATATTTGAAGGGTAGGTGATAGAATGAGCGACTTTATTGCAGGAAGTAGTTTCCAAGGTTGGCTTTTAAAGTTCGGGGGAAGTGTTCTCCCGAACAAATTCTTAGCCTATAATGATTACTCCGCAACTCCGAATCAGCGAACAGAGATAGAAGCGTACAGAGACTTAAACAATCTCTTGCACAGAGACACAAGCCCAAATTTTAAGACAAAAATAGACTTCAACACGCGACCGATGTGGTTACCGGACAAAATAGAGATGCAGTCTGTTTTCAAATCAGGCTTAGTCAATAAGGCACAGCGGAAGTACAAGGTCACATACTGGGACGACGAGGAAAACGCCTACAAAACAGGTGTTTTTTATATGCCTGATGTTGAGTATAAACCTATCAGAGTTGTAGGAAATAACATTTTGTATAATAAAATCAGAATCGCACTGATCGAATACTAACAACCAGAGTGCATGGGTGTCACAGCTCATGTGCTCTTTATTTTATATATGGGAGGACAGATATGGCAACATACACGTTTGAATCATTACTAAATAAAGCGGATGGGATGACTAAAGTCAATGAATATGTTGTGCAGGAAAAGACTTTGGAAATAGAAGGAGCGTCTTGGTATCATTACGCCGGAAATGCTGTGAATAAACTTTATATAAACGGTAAAGGATATATTGGATTCGGGGCAGATGTGGAACACTTAAAGATGTTCTGGGCTAAAGCGGCGAACAACATAAATGACGTATATAGGCAAGAAGGAGTTCTTGACACAGGAGCTAAATTCCTGAAATTGAAGTTAAAAGGAATATATAATCATTATTATGACAAATACGCATATGAATACGAAGTTTTTCTATTTGATGACGGGAATATATTTGTATATATAATTAAAAGTGCGAAGAATGAATACAATACGCTATTTGGAGATTGTGAAGTCACAAATGGAAAGACCACAGATATTGTGTTAGCAGAATACCATAGCGATTTTAAAAAATATCCTATCAGTAGACTTATTAGCAATGCTGGAATAAAGCCAAAAGTAATCCGCTCGAAATACACACCGATAAAAGAAGCAGGGGTAAGAATTAAGACAAACCCTGCAGCAGTATACGTCCCAAACGCATTAGATTGGTCGGAATTGTCGGTAGAATCCTATGACTCATCAGGAAACACGAATGCAGTAAGTAATTTTACATTTCCCGATGTTGATGTATCTACAGTTGGAACAAAAACTGTAAAATTATCATATAAAACTTATAGCGTGCCTGTTGAAATCACTGTAAAAGAGGATACAGTCTTAGAACTTACAAAGTTCAATCTTCGCGATCATTATCTTCTAAATGAAACACTAGAGATATATTCCGTAACGGCAGTATGGGATAGTGGAAAGAATGAAACATTGACTTCTGGATTTGATGTTTCTGGATTTGACAGCGCTACTCCCGGCACAAAGGAACTGACGATTTCATATAAAGGAGCAGCCACAACAAAAAGTATATATGTCGCAGCTACCGCTACGTTAACCATTGATGGTGCCAAGACCGAATACTATATAGGTGATGATTTTGAAAGTGCTAACGGCATTATTACATACGATGATGGAGAAGAAGAGAGTGTTTATGAATTAATATATTCTGGATTTGATAACACGATTGCCGGAGAACAGGTTATCACAGCGACTGTAAGAGGATTAAGCACCACATACACAGTACACGTATCCGATACGGTTACTGCAAATATTGGGGCAAATGTAGAAACAGATGCCATAGCTTCGCTTAACCTGATTACTGGTCTATTAACGGTTTCGGGAACGGGCGATACAAAAGATATAGACACCCCAAGTTATTTTGGCGGTGGAATTTTTGACGGAAAAGGAGATCACTCTAGTCAAGTCAAAAAAATCGTAGTCCAAGAAGGTATTACTGGATTAATTGGAGCTTGCTTTTATGGCATGTCAAATGTTACAGAAGTGTCACTTCCATCTACATTAAAGACAATAGGGCAAAGCTGCTTTTCCGGTTGCTCACTAATTACAACATTATTACTTCCAGAGGGACTGGAAACATTGCAAGGTGGATGTTTCTATAACTGTAGCGGATTGACAGAATTAACATTGCCATCGTCATTGAAAGAAATAACAGGAACCATAATCGACAATAAAAACGCAGTATTAACCATTCTGAGCAGAACTGTTCTGATTGGCGAATACTCGATTTATGTAAAGACAATTCGCGGATATGTTGGTTCAACAGCAGAGACTTATGCAAATAGCAACAATATCCAATTTGAAGCAATCAATAATATTTTAAAGATTGAAATAGTCAACTATCCATCAAAAACTTATCATGTCGGAGAAACGATCTCCAAAGCAGATTTAACTGTACAGATAACCCTTGAAGATGGAACTGTACAGGAAACAGATTTGTATGAATTAAGTTATGATTTCAGTTCGACTGGGACAAAAACTGTAAAAGTATTTATAGGTGATAAAAGTGATACATTCAACGTTGATGTAACAACGTATAAACTTTCTGAGGTCGTTAATACTTTAACTGGGATGCAACTAATAGAGAACTCCGGACAGGATGATGGGACAGATATACTGGATGGCGTTAGCTGGTTTAGATTCAACAATGTGATCGCAGATAAACTCTATGTTAACGGAAACAACTGGATTGGATTTGGGGTATCTTCAGAGCAGTTAAAAATTTGTAACCGTGATGGAGTTACGCATAATATTTACAGGATGGAAACTGCATTAGACGGTGGTATAAAACTTCTTAAAATACGAGTAGAAGGATATACATATTTTGCAGCCCCTGAAGCACATGAAAGCCAGATAAAATATGAATTATTCTTATTTAACAATGGCGATATGTACCTGAACGTAATCCAGTCTCCTGCATCTACAAGCACCTATGCCGGAACATCTAGCTTAACTAGCAACGGCAAGACTACAAACTTGTCATTGAACGGAGCTACGCCGGAAAATCCAGTACAGGTGTCGTTCATACACCAGGACGAGTCTGGACTTGATTGGAATATTTCTTATAGACCATATAATTTTGCATCACTTGTTGGAATCAAAGTAGCGCAATTGCCCGATAAAACTAGGTATATGATTAATGAAACGTTTAAATCTTCTGGGCTTATCATTAATGTTGTCTATGATGATGGTAGTTCAGGAGTGATTAAAAAATATACCTTGTCATCCCCAGATATGACATCGTACGGTAGTAAAAGTATAACGGTAACATTCGAGAGCTTCACGACCACATTCGACATTATGGTTGTAGATGTAGCCAAAATCGAAGTAACAAGTCTTCCGACAAAAACGAGATACTATGAAGATGACGAATTTTTATCCAGTGGAATAATTGTATCTCAGGTATACACGGATGGGATTAAAGAAGAAATTGCGGGCTATTCTCTTTCAAGTCCAGATATGTCATCTGGTGGAGAGAAGACAATAACAGTAACTTATAATAAGTTTACGACTACATTTACAATCATGGTAATTGGTGTATCTGGGATAGAAGTCTCTAAAACGCCGATAAAGACAGAATATTACACAAACGACAGTCTCGATGCGTCCGGTCTCGAAGTGATATCCAAATACACAGACGGAACATCAAGGAAGCTGACAGATTATAGTGTATCAAAACTTGATAGTTCTTCTGCTGGCGAGAAAGAAATTTCCGTAACGCATAAAAATTATACAGCCACATTCAAAGTAACAGTGTATGAATTGAAAGGAATCCGAATTTCGCATTATCCAAACAAGATTTATTATAAAATTGGAGAAACATTCGACCCATCAGGGCTAACTGTTGTGGAAGTAAGGAATGATGGAAGTGAAAAAGAAATTACAGACTATACAATATCTGGTTTTGACAGTTCAAAAGCAGGGTCGAAGACCATAACAGTATTTTATAACATGACTTCTGACGGCATTACCAGATTTGTTGGTTCCGACAGCTTTCAAATTAAAGTAACAAACGATGGAAAAAACCCATTTGATGATAGTTCAAGCGGTGGTTCTGGTGAAGTTGAAGAAGAAAAAAATGAACCAATCAATGTTACAGTACACTGGATTAACGGTGAATTTACTGACCTTACAAATGAAAATATCGACCAAAATACGCTTGTTTTGCAGGAGTCTATTTGCTCAGAACAGTATTTTATCTTCGGCGGTTGTGTCTGCAATCAGATAACGTTTCAGGCTCACCACGACCAGTTTAACGGTACCTCGGAAGAGTTTTATCCCTCTGGCAAAATCGAAGTTTACATCGAGAGAAAAGGAACGAAAATTAAAATTTTCACAGGTGAAATCGACAGTGCAGAGCGAAAAGCAAACTCCCTGACACGTAATTTTATCGCATATGATTATCTGTATAAATTACGAAATACTGACATTGCACGGTGGTATAAAAACCAGACGACTGATAAAAAGAAAAAGCTGACTCAGAAGCAATTTAGGGATAAATTATTTGAGTTTTTGGGACTCGAACAAGTTAGTACAAAACTGCATTGGGACGACACCTATGTGCCTGATACGAATAACTCAAATGAGATGAATGTAGTGAACATTCTGAAAGATTTATGCTTGCAGAATGACCGTTTTGGATGGATGAATAGGGATGGCAAGTTTGAGTACCTGAAGCTTCACCAGAACAGTTATAGGTACGGGCAGACTACCGGTAATCAGAACATTTATAAATACTACAACAACGAAGAAATTCACCTCGATACGTTCAAAAGTTTTACCGCAAAAGAGGGCAGAATCTGGTTCCCGAATATTATATTTTGTGACCCCGACCCGAATAGAGCCTTTGGCTTTACACAAGGTGACTATACAGCGCAAGAAGCGTATGATAACAACGTTTATTACAACAGAAATAGCTTCTTTGTAGGAAATGAAGACTGGCTAAATTACGTTTGGGATGCAGACGAATATGGTGGTATTTCAAGGGCTAAACCAATTATGAAGATTTGCTATGGCGTATTCGTAAATCAAGATTTGCGGAAATATTACCGTGCACAGGGATATACTGCCGAGGTTCAGGGAAACCCACTGAATATGGTTGGGCAGGCAGTCGAACTCTACTATAAAAAGCTGATTCAGCACGACGATCAGGAACCTACAGAACTGCAATGGTACGTTCATTCATACATCATGAGCAGGACGCTCAAAATCGGCGCTACAGACATGATTGACACCTATTCTGCTAACAATGCACCGTTTAATAGTAACAGCCGACAACTTGGAAAAGACACGCCTGAGATATCCGCAACCGTCAACCGCACCCGATCAGAAATGCCGACAATCAGTTATGCGGAATTTACGGACGGTTCGGATTCTGAATTTTCGCCGGCAATGATTGACGATTTTACAGATGGTTCTGGTGGCTCTGGTAGCACTTCTGAGCAATTAAAGAAAGCACAATTAAGATGTGTAAAACGAATAAAAAAAGCTGATTATGACGCTCTGGTAGCCGCAGGAAATGACCGGGCAGATACACTTTATTTCACATTCGAGGAGAAATGATAGGATGATATATAAGGCATTTTTGAACAGACAGGAAATCACTGGGTTTCCTGTCAAAGGCAAGGACGTAACGAAGATTTATGGTGGCGATATTTTACTGTGGGAAAAATCTGGAATACCTCCAATGAAAGAAATTTGTGCTGTAAGAACAGTGTGGACACACGTCGACTATGACGGCACTCAATATCCTTGTGAATGTGAAATTTCTGTTCGTAATCAGACCGAAGATGGAAAAATATATTTCACAGATATTGAAAAAGCTGGAATATATGTCAAACAAGAATCTGGCCGTTCATATTATGAATCAGCATGTATTATGTTTAAAGCGAAAAGAGTCCCTAGCACTATATTACAGTATATTAACCAGAAAAATGTATTGTACACGTTAAGAATGAGAAACATGAAAGGAGAACTTCTTGACGAAACCATTAGTTGGGAAATGAGCCACAATAGCGTGAAAGGGAACGGAAATATATTTGGAGTTGGTACCTCAAATAGTGATGGAACATTTTCGGTTTTACCACGACCTTTGAATTATGGACCTGGTCCTTCGACTTCCAACTTTCCTGCAACAATATACACATCAGGAAGCGGCGCATTCAAATCGGCAGAAGATGTTCTTAAATATATGCTTGAAGAATAGGTTCCTTTAGGATGCAAAATTAGGAATTTTTGCTTATTTCAATATTAATTTCGCCAAATAAGAGCCCCAAAACCGCAAATAAGAGCGCATTTTCCATAAAAATCGAAATGAGCCCTTATTCGTCCAAAAACCATCAAAAACTCAGTCCTGACAGTACTAAAATGTGAATACATTAAAAATAAAGAATGAATAATTTGTAAACGTAAATTTTGCTTGTTTTCAGAATAATTCAATTATCTGAGAAAATAATAAAATCCAAAAATAAATATTCTGTCAACGAGCAATTTTCGTTTACATAATATCTCAATGTAACGTTACAATAACGTTACCAGTAACGCAATGTAACGCAATAGAATAAGAATAAGAAATAGAATAAGAATATAATTAATATATATACAAGATATATATTAATCGTCGAATAAGTGCTATTCGACCCTGACATTCTCAATTCGTTTCAGCCCAAAGCGAACCATTTTTATTAACAACCTTGTATTTGACTCATATAGCGATTTTACGTGCGACTCGATAAAATCCTCGAACGACATATAAAAATTGATTTTAGGGGAAAATACGGAGCTTACAAGGCATATTTAGCAGAAAGGAGCAACACAATATGACAAACGAGCAGAAAGCAGTTCTCAGGAAGATTATTTATGCAGTCGAAACCGGCGGACAGGTTTACGGACAGCAGGATTATTCGGACTTCACGGAAGCCTATGAGAATAATTCAGATGAACATGCAATCACGATTGGAGCAGGAGCGTGGTACGGAACCGAAGCCAAGGCGCTTCTGGAACGAATTTACGATGCTGACCCGGAACAGTGGGAGAAGATGGACAAGGTCAGACTTCTGGAACAGGTCCAGACCGCAAACTGGGAATGCTTTAATATTTCCAGAGTGTCACAGCTTGCCGATACCATAGTTGCCCTTATTTCGTCCGATTTGGGCGTTAAATGTCAAGATAGCCTTATGGATGAACAATTAGCCACCTATGCAGAAGAAGCCCTTAAACAGGGCGTTACGGACGCTAGAGCGCAAGCTATGTGTGTGAACTTTAGACACCAAGGCGGACAGGGAGCAGTAACGAGGATTCTGGCAAAGACTCAGAAGCCATATACGCTCGATAATCTCTATGCAGCTTGTCAGACGGACACAGGGAATCAAGTCGGGGCATATGAGAGCAGGCAGAGATTTGTTTATGGCGCATTAAAGACATATTTTCCGGAAAGTGAGGAGACAGACATGAACGCAATTGATAAATTAATCCAGATCGCAAAGAATGAAACCGGATATCTTGAAAAGGCAAGTAATAGTCAGCTTGATAGTAAGACAGCAAATGCCGGAGAAAATAATTATACGAAATATTGGCGTGATATTAAGCCGGATTATCAAGGACAGCCATGGTGCGCTGCATTTGTTTCGTGGTGCATGATGAAAGCATTCGGCTTAGACACAGCGAAGAAACTTTTGAAACACTGGCCATACGTTTATTGCCCGACAATGGCGGATTTGTTTACTCTGAACGGCAATCCAAAAGTCGGAGACATTGTTATTTTCTACAGAAATGGAGAATTTACGCATACTGGAATCGTAATAAAAGTGTCAGGAGATCGGTTCTGGACAGTCGAAGGAAATACTTCTGGTGGCTCTACAATTATCGCAAATGGTGGTGGTGTATGCCAGAAAAGTTACTACAACAGCAACCTTCCCGGAACAAAATTCTGCACTCCAAATTACAGTTTAGTTAAAAATACAACGTCAGTTTCAGACTCAGATACAGTCAAAAAACAGAACACTAGAGCCTACATTGCACAGATTAAAAAAGGCACAAAATGTTATACAAAATCAAACAAAAACAGCCCATCTAAACTGTTTCCAAAACTGAAAAAAGGTGCAGTTGTAGAGGTGATGAAGTACACAGAAACCGACAGCTCGGGACTCAAATGGTACTTCATCCGCATCCCTTATCCGAACGATGATGGGTTCGTTTTTGAATTTATTCCAAAAGGAACATTCACCAGAATTACAGATATTTCTAAATGACAGTTGTAATATGACTTTTATAATGCTATAATAAAACGTGTTCGATATAGTAGTTCGTATTGCAACCCTTTTATTTATTAAGTGTTGAAAATGAAAATGACCGCCAATTACTCCTTCCCGGGTTGGCGGTCATTCTTCGCTGTCAGCTGATGTATTCTTCGTACTTTTCTTTAATTTCCTTTGCCCCATTCTGTCTTATCTGGACAATGTCCCCAGAATCCATGACGAAATTATCACCTGCCGACTGAATATGATCCATGTTCACCAGATAACTCTGATGGCAGCGCAAGAATCGCTTATCAGACAGCTTTTCTTCCAGATCGTTCAGCTTGCAAGTGGTCACGAAACATCGGTTATTTGTAGCGAAAATATGGCAAACTCTTGCCTGACTCTCGACGTACTCAATTTCATCGTATTTGAGCCGGTTTATCTGCCTACGGAATTTGAACGTCAATGTTTCATCCCTCATCTGTGACAGAATCTCGTCAATAGCCCGGTATATTCTGCCGTATTCCTTGCCCTTGACCGCATACTGCATAGCGCCGACGTCAAACGCTTCTTGCAGATGAGAATCGTCGGCTGTCCAGAAAATAATCTTTCCATCGTATCCGACATCTCGGAGCTGGTTCGCAATCTCCAAACCGTTCTCATTTTCCAGAATCATATCCAGTACAATTACATCGTACCATTTACCCTCTTTCACATCTTCAACAAGCGGATAACCTGCCGAATACTCGTTGATTTCATAGCGATAATCTCTTTTGCGCCGTAAGAATCCCGATACGCACTCTTTAAACAAGTCAACTTCAAGCTGGTTATCGTCACATATGGCTATTCTCATATGCGCACCCTCCTTTCGTAGTCTCAATTTGTCAAAATACGCCATGATTTTGACAGTACACACATTTTTCTTCTTGCTTGTGGTATTATTGTCCCACAAACAAAGTGTAGCACTTGAAATTGTTAGTGTAAAGCATTAAAGTTTGACATAATTCGCAAAATATGGTTTCTGTGTCCGGGAGGATGTGTGGATAGAGAGACTGCCTGCGAGAACGACAGGCAAAAGAAAGAGGGGCGGTTGCCCCTCTTGTTTATTTCGCTAAATATAAAACTGAAACAGTATCTATTTTTACGCACATTCCATTCTCTAACGGTAGATTCCCAATTTCACTGGAATACAAAGAATTAATGCTTTCTAAGTCAGAACCAAGACTTTCTTTATATTTTTTTGAAGCGACATGGTATTCTTCTGAATGTTCGTAATCATCATTCTTATAATCATCGTAGCTGTCATATACGCTGATAATTCCTGCTCCGTCGGTTATTGAAAAGGTGTACTTTCCGGCAGGAATATCTTCGCCAATAATATAAACACCTGGATTTAGCCTGCCGGTATCATCAAGAGATTCGTTTTCCTGAGAATCAGAATTTTCACTTTCTACATCTTTTAAAACAGCTTCTTTTAATTTAGTTCCGTCTGAAAGGCGCGTAATTGACAGTGAATCATCCCAAATTGAGCAAGCCAGAGTATCATTTTTGAAATTCCAAACGTTTGTTAGAACTACTCCATCATAACCACTTTTATAGAAATCGTCAGTAACATAATCATAATCATACCAATCCTGCTGAGATGCGTCCGACAATACACCGGAAACCTTTGAAGCAAATGTGCCAACTTCATCATCTGGCACGTTCTCACTTATAACGATGCTTAGATGCAAGGACTTAGTGTTTTTGTCAATCACACATTCAGATGCTTCGACAAACCCATCTTCGCCATTGATCTTATTAAGCATTTCATTAATGTTGTCAAAGGAAGTAGCACTGGCATTGACAGGCGAAATGCATAAAAAAGCACACATCGTTATAATTCCGCAAACTCTCTTTTTCATAAAACCCTCTTTTCTGCTAAATAAATCTCATATACTGCACTGCAATAAAAACTACTTCAATGATTCCAACAATAATTCCGAACCATGAGCCAATATGTCTATATTCCTCTTTCTTTGTGCCAATATCTACTAATCCTACAATTGCTCCTGCCAGAGCCAGAGGAAACGACAGGATAATTGGCAGCGGAAGAATGAATGCCACACCTGCCAAAATACAGGAGATGACACTCAGGGTTGAATCCTTTTTCTTTTCGCCCTTGCTCATACAATCCCCTCCCTTGTTAAAATTTTACAATATTATACCACCTCATGCAAATTGTGCATAGTAAAATATTAAAAAAATAGATTGTTTTTGCAGAAAAATTCCATGATTTTGCACTTCCCAGAAAAATTACACAAGTTTGTGCTATAATGCGTGATATATTTTTAGAAAGAGTTGGTAGTAATGGAAAAGAACAGATACAGGATAGTCGTATTCATCCTGATATTTTACGAAATATTCTGTGCGGTGCATATACCGTCGCATGATATAGCAGAACGCCACCGCAGAGATGTGCAGATCACAAAGGAAGCTGCGGAACAAATTTGTTCCGCTCAGATGCAGGAGTTGAGCGAGATCAAGGAAATTTGCAATGTCAGATGTTATATTCGCAAAAGCATAATTTTCTTTGCGATTGCGAAGTTTGCCTACGAAATAACAAAAGTCCATGTGTATATTTGGCAGTTGCCAAGGGGAAATATCGGTGGTATAATAATGAAAACGAACTAATGTTCGGTTCTATTTCCCACAAGCCGGGCATATACTGTAATGTAGGTGGTAGTTGTGACAGGGAGGGCTATTTATGGATTATAAAGAGAAAATAATGGCTTTATTAGAAAAGGTTAAAACAGAAGGAACATTAAAACGGGTATATAAACTGTTAGAATATTTGTATTTAAAAGAAAAGTAAAAATAAAAGCCCCTGCGTTTACAGGGGCAAATTTGTTATTCTGTTTTTAAATCATCTGGAGAAGCCGAAAAATAATATTCGAACTTAGAACTATCATATTTTGGTCCTATCATTTCATTGATTTTGTCTGCAACGGCAGTTCCCATTTCTTCTCCAAATTCCGAATCCTCTACTTTAGTTTTCTTATACTCCGTAAAGATGTTACCCCACCAATATATATTTGGCTTTTGGACTATCCCTTAAAAACGCGCCCGCATTTTTTGCATTGATATTTAGTAGAAAAGAAGCCCCTGCTAATTATCTGCACATTGGCGCTCCGACAAGTGATTGCCGGGCATTTTATTTTTCTGGTAATTTTGTCGATAGTTTTTCTTTTTCTCATTTAAGTCCTCCTTGGTGATTTTTTATATATTATAATACACAAAGGACTGATAGTATAGTTAAAACGCAAAAAAAGACTGGGATTTTTACCCCCAGTCCTTTTTTATTAGTTGCTTTCTAATTCGGTCAAAATTTCTTCAAGCTGTTTCCAATGCTCTTCACTAAGCTTTGCGAATTTAACAAGGATTTTTTTTACAAATTCATTATCCCCGGTCATTACCGAATCTACGATAGCCTGCGCATCGCCATCGTCGTCCATAAACATGTTACCGTCGCCGCTCACAAGCCAGTCATAAGAAACCTTATAAGTAGTACAGATCAATTTTAGAAAATCGTCATCTGGAACTGTTCTTCCAAGTTCTATATTTTCAATTTTACCACGGCTTTTTAAACCGAGTTTTTTTGCAAAGTCTTCTCTTGAAAGTCCTAAGTATTTTCGCAGCTCTTTCAACCGCTCGCCCATTTACCCACCTCCTTTCTTTATTTTATGGTAACAGTATAACATTTTTAAAATACGTTGTCAACGTAAAAATATTTAAAAACACGTTGACAATGCGTTATAGATGTGATATTATACGTTCATAACGTAAGAGAGGTGGAGGTGAACAAATGTCAGAAGAAAAGAGACAGCTTATCAGAGATGTAACAACACGAATCAATAAGCTTCCGGCAGATAAGCAACACTACATTTTGGGATACATGAATGGCGTTGCTGATACTGTTGAGAGTGATACTCAGAAAGAAGAAGCAACAATTAGAGATAGTAATTAGAGAGGAGACGATATTACGGAACAGTTAATACCTATTAATTACAGTAGTGAACAACCTACTGTATCAGCCAGAGAGCTGTATGCAGGGCTTGAAATTACAGACAGATTTTCGAGATGGTTTGAAAGAATGTCTGCATATGGTTTCACTGAGGGAAGCGATTTTACAAGCGTGAAAAGTTCCACACTTGTAAATAACGGAGCAGAAAGAGAAATTTCTGATTATCAAGTTTCTATAGACATGGCAAAACAGATTTGCATGATTCAGCGGTCAGAAAAAGGCAGACAATACCGACAGTATTTCATAGACCTTGAAAAAGCATGGAACACACCAGAACAGGTTTTTGCCAGAGCGTTGAAGATAGCAGACCAGACCATTGCGAAGCTGAAAGATTCGGTCAAGTCACTGTCAACGGAAATCAGTGTCAAAAACCAGATAATCGGCGAACTGAAACCGAAAGCCGACTACTATGATGAAATCTTAAAGAATCCGGGACTTGTGACCATTACCCAGATTGCTAAGGATTATGGAATGTCTGGGAAGAAGATGAACGATATTCTGCATGACATCGGAATCCAGTACAAGCAGAGCGGACAGTGGTTACTGTACAGCAAATATCACTGTATGGGCTATACACATTCCGAGACCGTTGATATCGTGAGATCGGACGGTAGAACGGATGTGAAGATGAATACTAAGTGGTCACAGAAAGGAAGAATATTTCTTTACGACAAGCTGAAAGAGAGTGGGATTCTTCCGGTGATTGAGCAGGAGATGACAAAATGATAAAAAACTGATGAACTTCGAGGAATATTTGCGAAGAATAGAAAATCTCAGACGGACGTTGCCAAAATGCTTGGAATTACGCCAAAAACATTTTATGGAAAGATGCAGAAAGGAATTTTCAACAGTAATGAGATTCAGACAATGATTGATGAATTTCATATCGAAGACCCGATTGGTGTTTTCTTTGCTAAAGCAGATTAATCAGGAGGTGAGAATGTGAAGATTGCCGACGAAACAATTATCAAGTTTAAAAACGGAGAGACGTTGCGTGCCCCGGCAGAGGTGTATGAAAAAATTAATTTCGACAAACAGTCAATTGTTGAATACGAATGGAATGAAAACGGAATTAATAATAAAATTCAGTTTTCCCTTAAGGATGTGCTCTATATTGGCAGAACAACAAAGAGCACATCAGGGGAAAAGTCTAACGATTAAAAGTAGCGTCGAGATGGAGAACAATTATTTACTTTCTCTTTATCCAGTTCATTGAGAAAGTAATATTCATCGTGGGAATCCAGAAGATCAGCAAATTCTGCACGGTATTTGAAGTATCTCTGGCAGATATGAGGGTTGTCCAGGCTTCCCGGTAATTCAGCGCATAACTTAGCAACAGCCAGATCATGAGCGATTTGTAACTTATCCATAAAAACACCTCATTTCATAATGAGAGTATACCACACAAAAAAAATGGAGGGACATAAAAATGGTAAAAGCATTAATTCTGTCAGCTCTGATCGGCGGTATGTCACCGTACTTGCCGTTCTGGAGATTTGACAGCGTATCACAGCCGGTTGCAGTAGCAATCGCAATGTTTATCTTATCATTCGTGGTTATTTACCCGGATGAAATTAAAAGAATCGGAGGAAATTAACAGTTAAATATAAATTATAAAATCATATAAGCGTATGTTGAGTTTTACAAGATATTAGAGTGGAATATATTTCCAGGCATCTATAAATCTCAAGACTTATGGAGAAAAATTTGCAAGCTGACACTGAAACGTTAATGCAAATATGTACGGATACGTTAGTCCGGAATTTACGCCTATGGAGAGTACAAGAACTTGTGAGTAGATAGATATTTATATCATCAAAAGCATACTCGTTGAAGTAGGAATGAAACATAGAAGTTTATAACTTTTTATAAGTTTTCAGTAACGGAAAAGAAAGATGATTGAGACAAAAATGGGAGAACTTACACTCAAAGGCGATAAAACAGAATTAATAGCTGACTTAGCTGTTATCGTTCGGGGAATCAAAGAATCCATTATGGAAGATGGCAAAGAAACAGAGGAATCTGTGAAGCGGGAGATTGACGAAGCGGTCAAAATCGGATTGATGAACGAAGAAGAGTTTGAGACCGTTCGAAAAGAAAAAAATCAAGGAAATTGCAAAAACATTGTTTGGTGAATTGTTTGGAGGGCTTTTCGATGAAGATAAATGAATTTGACAAGACCGTAGATGAGCTGTACCAGTTATGTAGACGCGTCCAGAAAGAAACCGGCAGAACGGTAGCATTTCATTTCGCAAATTACAAGATCGGATGCAGCTTGCACATCAACATATATAAGAAAGAGTCATTAAGAGAGTTTGATATGTACAGCATTGCAGAGGGTGGTTATCAGCAGGAAGAAAATGTGAAGAAGGTAACTGACCATTTAAACAAAATTCTGATGGACAACAAATGTCCGTATTGTGAGGGGGATTGTGATGGAGAAAGAAAATAAGATGGATTTCAGAGCAGAGACCGTAGCCGAGGAATACGCTGAGCTTGTCGGTAGGATGAAAGCGTTTGAAGCGTATCTAAACACTACCGAAGCAGATACGTATTTAAAGAAAGAAGTTTGTGCAGCTATGCTCGGACTGAATTTGGAGGACAAGGAAAAATGAAATGCTATAAGGGATTTGACAAAGGCTTAAAATGCCGTGATTTTCAGTATGAAATCGGCAAGGAGTATGAAGAAGAAAGAGCCGAGATTTGCGATACTGGATTTCATGCTTGTGAGAATCCGTTGGATGTATTTGGATATTATGCACCGGCTGATTCCAGATATTGCGAAGTCGATCTGGATGCAAACGATCAGAAGTCTGACGACAGCAAGAGAGTAGGAAAGAAGATTTCTATTAAAGCAGAAATCGGAATTGCCGGAATTATTAAAGCCGGTGTGGAGTACATCAAAGATCAGGTTAACTGGGACGATGATAAAAAGTCCAACACCGGAAACCAGTCAGCGGCAACCAACACCGGAAACCGCTCAGCGGCAACCAACACCGGAAGCTGGTCAACGGCAACCAACACCGGAAACCAGTCAGCGGCAACCAACACCGGAAACTGGTCAGCGGCAACCAACACCGGAAGCTGGTCAGCGGCAACCAACACCGGAAACCGCTCAGCGGCAACCGTAGAAGGAAAAGAGAGCGTTGCAATGGCAATTGGACGCAATTCCAAAGCAAAAGGGTCTATTGGATGCTTTATTGTACTTGCTGAATGGAAGGAATTTGAAGACGAAACATACCATATTGTAGATGTGAAGTCTGCGAAAGTAGACGGAGCAAAGATAAAACCTGATACATTTTATAAACTTGTAAATGGAGAATTTATTGCAGAAGAGTAAAGGTTTGGCTCCATGGGTACCGGAAATACCACACGGAGCCGCGTATCTAACTTAATTGGCTAAGTTAAATACAGGACAAGTATAACACACCTTCCTGTATTTATCAAATAAATAATTAGGAGGGCATTTTTTATGTCAAAAACACACATCCAGAACGCAGAAACATCAACACTTGCAAGCGAGATCATTTCCGACCTTGAGAAAGAAAGAAAGAAACTTAAAGTCGAAAACAAGAATCTCAGAGAAACAGTAGTAACACTCGGCTTAATGCTGACAAAAATTTTGAAAGAGGGCGATTCGGAAAATGAAAATGCGTAGCGAAAATCAGGTTCTTTTGTCCGGAGATATTCCGCAGGGATTTATCCAGACACATGAAAACCATAATGGCAGGAAGATGTATACCGGAGAAATACACATTTTCCGAGACAACTGTATTTACGACGTTATTCCTGCAATTGCAACAGAAGAAATGGTGAAAAGAGGAACTGATTTTACCGTTTCCGTGTATGGAGAAATGAGAAGCCGGAAGGACCATAAACTTACAGTAGATTATGTCACGGCGTTGGGAATAGATTATCTTGACAGACCGGAAGAAAAGGATGCAAACGAAGTATACCTGATCGGAGATGTGATTAACATTATCCCGCTGAAAGTAGTAAAAGAAGAGGGAGAAGAAAAAGGAAACTGGATTCTTGCCAGAGTCCTGTTAAGCGTTAAGAGAGCTAAGAGACGTAACGGGCACCAGAAATCAGACTGTATTTCATGCCTTGTCTGGAATGAGAATGCTGAGACCGTTAGAAACCTTGAGAAAGGGCAGAAGTTAAAGGTATTCGGAAGATTCCAGAGCCGAGAAAGATGGTGTTCAGAGAAACAGGAGAGAATCACGGAACTGGATGTATCGGTAAAGAGATTGGAGATTTTGTAATATGAAAAAAATCGAAGTAAGAGAGATTAGATTGACCGACTTTAAAGGTCAGTCGGAAAAGAAAATAGAGTTTGGACACAGAACAGTCGTTTCCGGGAAAAACGGATGCGGGAAAACCACACTGGCAGACGCTCATATGTGGGAGTTTTGCGACAAGGATTACGGTTTAAAGAGCAACCCGGATATCAGACCTGATGATGGTAGAGAATGTCTACCAAGAGTCGATATTGACCTTGTAATTGATGGAAAGCCAGTAAGCGTAGCAAAGTTCCAGAAGCGCACAGAAAGTAAACCAAAGGACGGGAAACCGGGCAAGGTTGCATTATCCAACAAATACGAAATCAACGGCGTTCCGAAAGCTGAAAGAGATTTTAAAGCCGATTTGAAAGAACGAGGGTTTGACTTTGATAATTTTCTTATGCTGTCGCATATGGAAATCTTCACAGACTTGAAAGATGCAGATGCCAGAAAGATTCTGTTTTCCATGTCAGATGGTGCCGGAAAATCAGATTTAGAGATTGCCAAGACGGTTCCAGACTGTGCCGAACTGATACCGCTTCTGGAAACCTACAAGGCAGATGAAATTAAAGCCATGAACAGTGCAACGCTGAAAAAGGCAGAGGAACAGTTGAAAGCCATTCCAAACCAGATCATAGGTATGGAACAGGCAAAAGTTGACGCTGATGTTGCAGAACTGGAATTACAGAAAAATGCATTACAGGAACAGATTTCTGACATTGAAAAGCAGCTTACACAGACAGAAAACGAGCGTATCAGCAAGCTCAGAGTAGAACTTTCAGACTTAAGTATTCGGAAAAATTCTTTTGAGCTAAAAGCACGCGAAGAAATCTCGGCAAGGAAAGCTGAAATTCAAATCAAAATCAATGAGTTGGAGTCAGAGAGGAATCTGAAAGCAGCCGAATTAAACAGAAAAACTTCCGATTTGGAGAGCTTGAGAGCACAGAAGAAAGAACTTCTCGAAAAATTACAGAACGCTAGAACACAATATCCCAAAATCAAGGATGCAGAATGGGACAACACAGTTCTGGAAAATATTGAATCTGAGACATTCAATGATGCAGAGGCCATTTGCCCGACTTGCGGTCAGAATCTTCCGCCAGATCAGATTGAACAGTTGAAGGGAAAATTCGAGCAGAAAAAACAGGAAAGAATCAATCAGCAGTTAAAAATCAAGGAAGAATGGGAGCAGGACAAGAAACGTAAGCTTGATGAAGTTATTCAGACTGGAAATAAAGCGTCTGCCGACATGAAAGAAGCACATAAGCAGGAAGAAACTCTCACATCTGAAATTTCCAAACTGACAGATGAATTAGAGCAGATCAAAACTTCGTTGGATGCAGAAAACAAGAATATGGAAGCTATACCAGAAAAGCCAGACTTCTCAGGGAATGCCGAATATCAGCAGATTCTTACATCAATCAAAGAGAAAGAGCAGGAGATTAATTCTCTGGACGATGGCGAAGAAGCAAAGAAACAGCTTTCAGAGCAGTTATACGGCAAGAAACAGGAACTGGCAGCAGTTAATCAGAAAATCGGAGAAGCCAACAACAACGTCCGAATTGACGAACAGATCGAGAAGCTTCAGGAAAGCCAGAAACAGTACGCACAGAGCAAGGCTGACGCACAGATGATTCTGTATGAACTGAAATCCCTGAGCATGGCGAAGAATACAGCCCTTGAAGATGCAGTAAACCAGTATTTTGACGGAGTTAAAGTGAAGCTGTTTGATACACAGAAGAACGGCGAAGTCGTAGATGCTTGCATCTGGTACGTACAGGACAAGGACGGTAACTGGAAGAAATTAATCGGGAATGCCAATACAGCCCTCATGATGAAAGGGGAAATTGCCATTATGGATGGTTTGCAGAAGTTTTACGGCATGAGTTATCCGATATTCGTAGACTGCGCAGCAGAACTTGACAACAGCAGTCTGGCAGGTATTAAGGCAGATGCACAGTTGATATTCTTGAAAGTTGCCGAGGGGGATATGACAGTAACGGAAGTTTAATAATTATCAGAAAAGGAGAATAAAAATGGCAGAAACTTATGACATTTCAAGAGCAACAAAAGTGCAGGAAAAATATTGTGCCGAAAAAGGTTATCCGCATTTTGCGCCACAGAGCGGAAAATGTTTCAGTTGCGGACAGAATATCTATTCTGAAAAAGGACGAACAAGAAGCGGAAAAGAGTGAAATGGAATTTCTGTTGAGAGAGCATCAAAGGAATTAATTACAGGATGCCCGTTTTGCAATAGAACTTATTGTGATTAATAGAAAAGGAGAATTGTTATGGCAGAAACAAAAACATTCAACACCACTCTTTCAGTATGGACAAACAGTTATGTAGACCTGATGAAAGAAGATTTGGAAACAAGAGGAATGGAGTTCGACTCTTATTCAAAAGAATGCGTGGTGTCAGCAATGGCAGCTATTTATCAGATGATTCACGAAAGCGGAACTGACATGAAATCGGTCAATACATCAAATTTAAAGTCTGTTATGCAGAAAGTAGCAGCATTGAAGCTGAACGCAAATGCACAGCCGAGAGAATGTTATTTCCAGATTAGAAACGTAAACATAGCGGCGAAAGGGCAGAAACCTCAGTGGGAGAAGAAAATCGAATTTGCGATTGAGGGCGATGGGAATGACGCTCTTGTAAGTAGATATGGTGTCAATGTGGCTAAAGTATTCCCGTACTGGAAAGTTAGAGAGGGTGACAAATATACACCTCCGAGACATAAGGGCGTAGAGATCACACCGCCAGAATGGGAAGAATCCGGTGTAGGTAAGGTAGTCCGTATCGTATATCCAATTCAGTATAAAGACGGACATATTGAATATCTTTCTTGCGAAAGAGCAGATGTACTGAAGAATCTTGCAGCGCACATCAAGAATAATCTCCAGAATGAAACGTTTGGAATTTGCGCAGACAGATATAAAGCTACAGATGCGCAGAAAGCTCAAATTGAAGCAAAGAAAAAAGAGATCATGAAAAAGGTCGCTGACATTGGAGAACTGGAAGCAATCATTGATTGCGAGGAGTTAAGACCGTACATTTCACCGTCTTATTACGAAACACAGTCAAGAGAATCAATGATTATTCGTAAAATGCGTAACAACATCATGAAGTCCATTCCTAAAAGATGGGACAATCCAGTACAGGCTTACGAATACAACATGATGGACGCTACATACAGAGAAGTACAGGAAGAAATCGAGCAGAACGCCAATGCAGAAGAATTTATCCCAGATGAGCCAGTAGCAATCGAAGAACAGCCCAAGCAGCCGACAGTCGCAGAAGTCGTAAAGACTGCCGAGAAAGAACCAGTTCAGGCAGCAGGGCAGGAATCAAGCATCCCAGATTTTATGAAGCAGGAGGAGATGTGATCGCATATGATGTACTTCGACTGCATCAATTTTGATCGGTGCGACTCAGGAAAGTTCGGCAAATATATGGCTTGTATCGGGCGGCGTGAAAACTGCCCGTACTATGAGTCAGTAAAAGACTATTTCGAGAAACGAGGTGAGAACTATGAGGATTATATCGCAGGATGGAAAAATCAATATTCCGTATGAAATGACAGCGTTGCTTGTTTCAGACAACTACATACAGGCGGTATTTTCCGGAGGAATACAGCAGAGTCCATATGTGATGGCAATGTACTCGACACAGGATAAGTTGCAGGATGCACTTGATATGCTTGATAGAAGATTTGTCGGCATGGGTGATGCGATATTTAGATTTCCAAAGGATGGGGAAGCATGAAGATATTAAAATCGGAAATAGATTGGGATAAAACAATAAATATTCAAATGACTTTGAAAGAATTTAAACTGCTACAGGATTGCCTGTTTTCAGTTTCTTATTCGGAATTAGAAAAAACTCAAGAAAAAATCCCATATTCTTATGATGATATGCAGGAAACAATTAAACAGTCAGAAACAATATCAGAACAGTTATTTTGTAAATAAGGAAAGTGAGGTGATTCAAAATGTTCATGCGAGTAATAAACACAGGTAGTCAGCCAGGGAACTGCTACGCACTTAAATCCGAATCTAGCGAAATCTTACTTCTGGATTGCGGATGTAGATATTCAGAGATTCTAAAAGGAATTTCCTACATGATATCAGAAGTTTCGGGATGCTTACTAAGTCATGAACATGGTTAATTAAGGCGACCATAAGAAGTCGTGCAAAGAAATATTGAACGCCGGCATCCAGATTTACACCAATGACGAGACAGTTAAGAGTGTAAACACAATCTCTGGCGAGCTGATGATCGGCTTACTAGAAAAGAAATCGAAGGACATAGGTTCGTTCCGGGTAACGCCTTTCTACGTCCCGCACGACAAGACGCCAAACTTTGCATACCTGATATTTCACGAAGAATGTGGACGACTGATATATGCGACAGACTTCTCATATTTGCCGTTCACATTCAAGAACATGAGAATAAATCACTTCCTTATAGAATGTAATCATCTTGACGAATCGCCGGAGCAGGATTCATTTAAGTTTGAACACTCCATCCGGGGGCATAGCAGCTTATCTACTGTAAAAGAGATTATCCGAGTGAACAAGACCGCTTCGCTCAGAACCATAACGCTGTGCCACCTGTCAGAGGGATGGGGAGACCCGGAAGTGATGCAGAAAGAGATACAGGACGTTGCCGGAAATGATGTTCTGGTGCAGATCGCAAGACCGGGACTGGATGTTGATTTGAATTTATGCCCGTTTTGAAAGGAGAAAAAATGGAAATTGATAAATCAAAATTAAAGTTGGGAATTTGGTATGAGGATGAAAACGGAAATTTAATTAAGCCAGAAGATGATTTGGCATGTGAAGCACCAGAAGGAGCGAGAACGTACCATTCCTGCTTTCCGTTACAAATAACAGAACACGTTTATGTAGTGCATGGCAAAGCTGAGAAAGAAGCGTGCAAGCACAAACGGAAATATTGGAAAAAGGATACAGGTCTGATAAGGGGATTAAAAGGCCATATATGCACTAATTGTGGGTGTAGTCAAACAAGAAAGTGGTGGCAGCCATGGGGAAGAAAATGGGATTACGGAACGGATACTACACCACTTATTGACTTTCATACAAGTATTGGAGGTGGAAATCAAGATGTCATAATGGCAATGGTAAACAGCGGAGATTATACATTACAGGAAGCACTTGTTGTTTTTTCTACGGCCTGCGAAAGATGTATGAATGTGCTTGCATATAAGTATTTGAATGGAGCGGATGGATACGAAGAATATTCAGATGAGTGGGAAAAATGCAATACTGAATGCGATTTTTGCAAGAATAGTTAAATTGAGATTCACGAACCAGACAGGGAGGAAACAAAATGAAACAGTGGACAGAAGAAGAACTTATTAACGATGGAAACAGATTAAGAAATGCTGAAATTACAAATGTATCATTGAATTTTAAAGATCACGGAGTACTCACCCTTGACCTCGCTCTTTCTGGCGGTGGCTGGGGCGTTGTATTCGGAGGATATGTTTTAGGACATGGTTACCTTGGCTCGGAAAACTTTAAAGGTTCAAAGGCAGGGCTTGAAGCGATTATGAGAATCATGGACGTTGTTGGCGTAGATGACCTGACAGAAATGAAAGGAAAACACGTCAGAGTAGCCTTGAAAGGCATTGGTGATTCAGTAAAAATCATCGGAAATTTCATTAAAGATGAGTGGTTCGATTACGGAAGTTTCTTTGATGATAAAAAACAGGAGGAATCAAATTGAATATCGTAATTTTAACAGGGCGGCTCACTGCCGACCCTGAGATGAAATACACGGCGGACGGTTCGCCGGTTGCGAATTTCTTGTTGGCAGTTCAGAGAATGTATAAGAGAGACGGAGACCCGAAATCAGATTTTATCGCTTGCGCAGTTCTTAGAGTGGCGACCGCAGAATTTTGCCAGAAGTATTTGAGAAAAGGGACAAAGGTTATCATCCACGGAAGTTGGAGAACAAGCTGTTATGTGAATGGTGACGGAGAGAAGGTTTACAAAAATAATTGTATTGTAAGTTCAATCGAATTTGCAGAGAGCAGACGGAATAACATTTCTGCCCAGGAGAACGATCCGGTACCGCCACCAGCGCCAAGTATTCCGGGAATGCCGGAGTACGATGCGGATTTGCCGTTTAATTAAAAAAGCACCGACTATTTATCGGCACTTTTTACAAAATCTTGGAGAACAGTAATGACCAGATTATTAAAACTCCTGTTCTCCTGCTTGGCAATTTGCTCAAGCTGTTCTTTAAGCTGTATCGGGAACGTGATGTTAGTTCTGGTCTTATCAGACTCGACGGTCATGTGAAATCCCTCCCTTGTTTTTTAGAACATTGTAGCATTTTTGTCTATCGGTGTCAATTAGATGCCAAAGTGATACCAAAGTGATACCATTTTATCTTGCAATATAGGTGTTGGAGTGGTATCATAGTGGTGTCATAGTGGTATCAAAAATACACCAAAGAATGAATCGAGGTGATAAGTTTTTGAATAACAACTATAAAAATTTTGTAAAAGCTAAGGCGATTGAAGCTGAGAATAAAAAAAGGCTGTTGAAAATCAATCCGAGACTTGACAATAAAAGCGGAATCTATTTTCTGACTAGAATTGATGAAAATGGAATCCAGTATTTTTATATCGGACAGGCAGTTCATATAATTCAGAGGATGTGCTCGCACCTCACAGGTTATCAACATATTGATCTGTCTATAAAAAAACGAGGTTTTTTCAGCATAGATAACCCGTATGGATGGATGATTAACTTTATACATTATCCGGCGGATAAGTTGGATGAAATGGAACAGTTTTGGATTCTGGAATATACCAAAAAGGGGTATCAATGCAGGTACAACAAAACATCTGGTAGCCAAGGCGAAGGAAAGGAGAAGATAAATGAATTTAAGCCTGCTAAAGGCTATAGGGACGGCATACAGCAAGGCAAGAAAGCCCTCGCCAGAGAACTGTCGCATATCATAGATACGCACCTGCAAGTTTCACTGAAGCCAGAGAAACAGAGCAACAAAGTATCAATCCGGGCTTTTGAAAAGTTTCAGAACTTGATTGATGAGAAAACATACGAAAAGGAATCGTGAATATGGACGCATTACGGCATCAAAAACACATGCAATGGATGCAGAACCGTAAGGATATTTATTATTTCATCTGTAAATACGCAATATCTCACAAAGGGACTCCAACAACCAAGAAGATATCTGAGGAACTAGATATTAGTAGGAGTGCAGTTCAAAGGCATCTAAGGCAGTTCGAGGATGATGGATTGATCGTATTTCACGGCACTGGATCACACAGGACATACGAACTGGTAGGAGAAAAAAAGCATGAAACTGTATGACTTAGTAATGGAAGATGGAACATTCGTCGACAGCATGAGCAGAGCGGAGATTTTAGAACGGTTTGGAATTTCCGAAGGGGTATTTCAAAGATACCTGGATAACGGTGATCTGTTAGAAGGAAAATACCGAATAAATGATTACGACTGCGACATAAAGGCAAGGAAATATAAGGATAAGGAATTATTCTTGCAGTTTGACATTCTGACAAAACAGATAAGGAGAGCTATTAGATGGGAAAGTTGAAGATCAAAAAGCAAAAAATCCAAAAGAACTCAATCCCTGCGCCACTTAATGTAACCAATTTTACAATGGAACAGATATCCAGACAGACCGGAGTAAGAATTGAATCTCTTAAAACATATTTGAACGCCAGAGAACAGGAAATTAAAGAGCAACTTATCAAAGAATCACAGGAAAAGTTGTGGAAAGCTGAGGATTATATAGCAGTTGCAAACATTATGATATCATTAATCGCAATCAAAAAAACATGGGGATTCAAGAAATCGAACCAGAGGTTTATTGAGAACATAGAGGCGGCAACGGAATATCTGGAAAAAGTTGGAATCGAAGCCGCATATAAGGAAATCAAGGACGAAATGGAATTGACTTTTGAGTTTGATTCCATTGACATCAATAAGGAGTTTCGGTTTGAAGCAGAATAATTTAATCATAGACGCATTTGCAGGCGGCGGAGGGGCATCTGTAGGAATCGAAATGGCACTCGGAAGATCAGTAGACATAGCAATCAACCATGACCCCGACGCTATCCTGATGCACAAGACGAATCATCCTGAAACACTGCATCTGACAGAGGATATTTTTAAAGTAGATTTACAGAAATACGTCGGAAATCAACACGTAGCGTTGATGTGGGCCTCCCCGGACTGCACAAGCCATTCAAAAGCAAAAGGCGGTCAGCCGAGAAAACAGGGACTTCGCATTCTTCCATGGGCTGTATATAAGCACGCAAAAGTAATTCTCCCAGATGTAATCATTATGGAGAACGTGGAAGAAATCCAGCAATGGGGACCATTGGATGAAAAGGGACATCCGATCAAGGAAAGAGCCGGCGAAGATTATCGAAAATTCATTTCAGCAATGGAAAATATCGGTTATGAATTTGACAGCCGGGAACTGATAGCTGCGGATTATGGAGCACCGACTACAAGAAAACGTTGGTATGCGGTGTTCCGCAGGGATGGAAAACAGATAGTATGGCCAAATCCTACGCATAATCGTTTCGGAATAGGCGGTCTGAAACGATACGAACAGTGTGGAGACTACATTGATTGGTCAGACTTAGGTAAAAGCATCTTTGACCGTCCAAAACCATTGGCAGAAGCGACACAGAAACGCATTGCAAATGGAATCAAGAAATATATCGTTGATAATCCAGATCCTTACATTGTGCAGAGTAAAGATGCACTGGCATTCATAATTCAATATCACGGAGAAACCAGACAAGGCGACTCCAGAGGACAGTTGCTGACTGAGCCGATTAAGACTATTGATACATCAAACAGATATGGTCTCGTGACAGCTTTTATCACGAAATATTACAAGACTGGAATCGGTCAGGGATGTGATGAGCCGTTGCATACGATAACTACATCACCCGGTCACTTCGGCGTGATATCCGCTTTTCTGGTTAAATATTACGGAACAGGGTGTGGACAAGTGTTAAATGAACCACTCGGAACCATTACCACAAAAGACAGGTTCGGACTTGTGAACGTTCTGGTTGATATCCATGGAGAGAAATACATTATTTCAGATATCTTTCTCAGAATGCTAAAGCCGAAAGAATTAAAGGTGATGCAGGGATTTCCAAAAGATTACATCATTGATCGGGACTATAAATGGAGAAATTACCCGATTGCAAAACAAGTAGCAAGAATCGGGAACAGTGTTGTGCCAGTTATGGCAGAAGCACTTGTGAAAGCTAATTGCCCGTATCTAAAAGTTGGAGAGCGTAAAGCTGCACCGGTGATTTACATGCAGAATAACGGACAGGTAGCATTTGGATAGGAGAAAAATGAAGTTCAAACATAGAAAGGAATAACACTTATCCTCGTGAAACGAGGTTCCGCCTAATCAGAATAGGTTGGGTAAAATTTGATAAATGCTAGACTGGAATGCCTTGGTTCTCCTGCGCAGCGCAGAACAGACTAACGGTCAGAGGCAATAACTCCCAAGGCTACAAAGCAGATTGTAAAATTGCCATACGGATAATTGTAGTATGGCGTGTGAAAGAATTAATTGAAAAATCCATAGATAGGTTGAAACTGGCAAGTGATATTTCATTGAAACATTATAATAAACCACTTGTATGTGAGTATTCTGGCGGAAAAGATTCGGATGCGCTTCTGGAACTATTCAGAATGTCTGGAATCCCGTTCGAGGTTCATAATTCGCATACCACTGTTGATGCACCGCAGACAGTAAGGCATATCAAAAATGTGTTTTCCGAATTGTCGGGCAAAGGTGTTAAATGCGAGATCGACTATCATGTGCAGGAAAACAACAACCGTCTTACAATGTGGAATCTTATTCCCATAAAGCTAATGCCACCTACCAGAATCGTTCGATATTGCTGCTCAGAACTGAAAGAGGGCGGAAATCCAAACAGAATGATTGCAACAGGCGTCAGATGGAACGAAAGCAGCAAGAGAAGTAGCAGAAGCCCATTTGAAGTATTAGGGCAGACGGCAAGTAAAAGCATTGGCGTTTCTGACGAGAAAATGCTTATCACAGACAATGGCGATACTCGAAGGCTGTTTGAAAATTGCCAGATGAAAGCAAAGACGGTAGTCAATCCAATCATTGATTGGACAGATCAGAATATCTGGCAGTTCATTGGAGAGAACGATATTCGGGTATGTGAACTGTATCAATGCGGATATGATCGGCTAGGTTGCTTAGGATGTCCGCTTGCATCAAAGAGCCAGAGGGAAAAGGAAATGCATGATTTCCCTAAGTATAAGCAGGCCTACATACATTCTTTTGACAGAATGCTCCAGGAACGCCGCAGACGCGGAAAAGATACAAAGTGGAGTTGCGGTGAAGAAGTCTATCTATGGTGGATGCAAGACAACAACGTAGTTGGTCAGATGGAATTGTCTGATTTTATTGAATATTGAGAAATCATGGAGGACTGCACAATAGCGTGCCAGTTGCTTACATGGGGAAAGTGAGGACAACAAGAAAATGGTAATAGGAAAATTAAACCCGATAAATAAAGACGATTTAAAAGTCGGAGATGTGGTTGGAGTTGCAAGGGAAATGCGGTGCGGATGGGGAACAAGTTTTAGACACGTCATGGTGTATCCGGCAAAAATTATTCGCATAACTCCTAAACGAACCAAAATCGAAACCGATAAGTTCGGAGAACACGATAAATATGAGACATTTTATAAATATGATTCCGAAGCCATAAAAGAAAGCGAAATGGCAAAGAAATTCAAGGAAATCAGAGATGGTGTATATGCCATTGAAGATTTCAAGTCGAGCCGTGGGCTAAGAGTAATTAAAGACGAAAATTTAGATGCACTGTCGGAGCACATTAATGCAGTTGCAGAAATTCTGAAAAGTTATGGAAAGTGAGGATGGAAATGGAGGAATTAAAACCTTGTCCGTTTTGTGGAGGAAAAGCAATAACCGAATGTTGGGCTAGCGGAGGCATTATGTACATGGTTAAGTGCGGTAATCCAGATTGCGTTGTACCAGCGGAAGGTTATCCTTCTGGAAGAAATTTGACAGCTGTAAGAGAACAGTGGAATAGGAGGGTAAAAAAATGAGCTACTGTGACGGAACCTGTAAGTATCTGAATACAAGAAAACACAAATGCGAATTGACAGGAGAAAAACTCACATACATGAAATGGATTCTTGGAATCGAGTATTTAGTGCATGAACACAGAGGATTCTGTGAGAAAGATAAGGAGGACTAAATGGGGTATTGTAAATTAGACTGCCCAGACGGTGAAACAGAGTGCTGCATATGTTGTACTAAGCAGGATTCTTGCCAGTGCAGATGTGACGATATGGACAGTTATGAATATGCGGAGGAGTGTGAAGATTATGAGACTGATTGATGCTGGCTTATTAAAAGAAAATATCTCAAGATGGTTGAAACCATCTAAGCCAGATGAAACAGAAATGATAGAGGTTGCAGATGCTCTTGTAAGTACGATGATGGAAATTGACGAACAACCGACAGCTTTTGATGTGGACAAGGTTGTGGAGCAGTTAGATACATACATAACAAAGCTGGTCGGAAGAAATTCCGCATTATATCAGACAGTTATGCAGATCGTGAAAGGCGGTGGAATCAGATGAGTAGATTAATAGACGCAGACGAATTGAAAGAACGATTTTGTGAAGAAAATTGTGGTAAGAACAGATGTGTTGATCACATGGATAAATGTGCATGGATTTTATCAGTAGAAGAAAGTAAAACAGCTTTTGATGTGGATAAGGTTGAAAAACAATTGAAAGATTTAAAGGCGATGTATTGGTTTTCAATAGCAAACACAGGAGATAAAAAGCTAGATATTGCTTATGAAAACGTAGGAAATGCATTAGACAGAGTTATTGAAATTGTGAAAGGCGGTGGATTGAATGAAATATCCAGAAGAGTTGTATATTGATAGCCAGATATTTGCAGGAGACATGGATGGCTCAGAATCCAATTTGACAGAAAAAGTCGTAAAAATAAGGTCTTATCATTTATGCTGTGTATGTGGAAAACAGATACCTAAAGGCGAAAGAATGTTAAACCAAAAAGCAATAGTAGAAGGACAAGGTTGGTGCAGTTGCTATATTTGCCTGCCATGCGTTGAAAACTGGCTGGAAGAATCAGGGCAAGTAGAGGGTGGTGGAGTTGAATGAGTAGTGCAAGCGTAAGATTCGGAACAAAAGCGTATGTATGCGCGAGATATTTTCTTAGACCGGGAAAGTGTTTCAAATACATCGACCAGTGCGGTGAGGACACCACAGAACACGTCTATGAGGTCATGGCATTATATCCGTACTGTGTCCTGTTAAGAGATACCAAAAATGGAGTCAGAACTTGCCCGGGATATAACACTTTGAGCCTGATGCTGAGAGGAAGTGAAGTAGGTGAGTAAAGGCAAAGATATTTCTACTATGTTTACAAGAGAAGAAAACAAAAAGAACGGAAGGCTTGGATATTGTCAGGCTACAAGAGAAAAAGACACTATCATTAGTCCTTCACAATATGGAGCATTCTTGCAGAAAAGAGGTAAGAGAAGATGGGTAAATCAGTATTAGTGATTGACACACCAGAGAATTGCGGAAAATGTAAATTTATAAGCGGATTTTGGTGCAGAGCGATGGGTGACAGAAGAGTTCCAAACAATGATGCAATCCCCGGATGGTGTCCATTGAAGCCATTGCCGGAGGAGAAAGAAGAGGAATATTGGAGAAGTAAACTTAGTCTTGCATGGATTCGAGGTTGGAACACTTGTATTAGCAAAATTAAAGGAGGAAACGCAGATGGTTGATTTAAGAAATACATGTATCTTGGTTAAGACAGAAGAAGAAAATGAAATGCTTCTCAAAGAAGCTGAGAAACAGGGATTTCATTGGTATTCGAAAGGCAATTGTAAACCATTGCCAGGACAACATTTTCCAGATATTTTAAAATTTTGTAATAACAAAGATGTGGTGCACAGCGTACGTATCGGAGTAGAGTGTGATGCTTTCTACGAAGCTTCAGAACTCCTCGGGACAAAAGAAATGACGGCAAGAGAGTTTGCTGAGTGGATTGCAGATACGCGCAATTGCAAAGGACGTAGCTGTTTAAAATGCACATTGTGGTCAAGGAACACCAAGTGCAACAAGAGCTTGTGCAATACATATAATTGGAGAAATAGCATTGATGAACTTATTGAAATTGTGAAATCAGGAAAAGTGACAGTTCTTACACCCGAAGAAAAAGCAATTGAAGATATTGAAAAGTTCATTGAGAATCCAGATCGCACAGCGTTGAATGATGAATTTGCAGAATCGCTGAAGTTGGCGGTGGAGAAGTTGAAAGAGGTGAAGTAGATGGAGAGATTAACAGAAAGAGAAAGAAATGTTGATGGTACAGGAGTTGCAAAAGAAGAAATTACGGATGGATTATTAAAACCGTTTGCAGATAAAATTCTTACCAAACTTGCTGATTATGAAGACTTAGAAGAACAGGACTTGCTTGTGAGATTGCCATGCAAAGTCGGAGATACGGTATGGGATAACGTTTTTGGATATCCGGAATCGTATGAAATAAAAGCATTTTCATATGGATATTGTGACAGCTATGTAGAACCAGGTATAGGAACAGAAGATGAAATTATATTTTATTACGAAAACTATACCCATTCAATATCAATAACAGGAGCTTTTCCAATGAGTGAAATTGGTAAAACCGTATTCCTCACCCGTGAAGAAGCTGAGAAGAAGTTGGAGGAGATGAAGAATGGTTGAGTTAGCAAAAACGACTTTTATGGCAATAGGCGTATTCACAGTTGCTCTTATGATTCACGTAGTATCCTGCGAGATAATCAACAAATTTAGAAAGTGGCGCAAGAATGGTTGTAAGATTAAATGCCTTTGTAAACCACATGTATATGAAATTGAATGGCATTGGGTAAATGACGGAGAAACTCTTCTAGTATGCAAGAAGTGCGGTAAAAAGAAAACATTGTTTATTGATTTTGACTCATATAAGAAAGCAGAGGATTAATATGAAACCAGAAGAAGCAATTAAAAAAGCATTGGAGAAGCAGACCCCAAAGAAAGTTTTATACGAAGATGTTGGATATGAGTTTTATCGTGATGCAAACCTGTACGCCTGCATATGCCCGTCATGTGGATTACACATTATTGAATTTTCAGATAACGATGTAAACTTTGAATGCGATAGTGATAGTCCGGAAGATATGTTTCACTCCACTATGGTGCATCATGCATATATTGGAATGAATAATTATTGTAACAGGTGTGGACAGAAATTAGATTGGAGCGGAAAAGATGGCGTACAACATTGATGAAAGTATTATTGCCAAAAGCATCAAACATTACGGAGCGGAAATCCAGGGCACTGTCTGTATGGAAGAATGCGCAGAACTGATACAGGCGATCAGTAAAGCAAAGCGCGGAAAGTTTGATGAAAACAATATGACAGAAGAAATCGCAGACGTACTGATATGTATTGAGATATTAAAACAAATTTACAATATTCCGGATTACTCAATCAAAAACTGGATTGAACGAAAGCAGAAAAGAATACTTGACAGAATGGAGAAATAGATATGGGAGACAAAATATGCAAAACTTGCATTGAAAACGATAACGGGCTGTGTGACCGCAAAGGCATCCTGATAGAGGAAGATGATACCTGTGAAAAGCACACAGAAAATTGGATGGACTCTTTAATGGAGAAATTCATTCGAAAATCAATGTGGTAAGGGTGAAAACGTCCTTACTAGACGGGAAGGTGGCTAAATGACAAAAGTGAGTTGGATTCGATTAGAAATAGATATGTTCGACAACAAGAAAATCCGGCATATCAGAAAGCTTCCAGAAGGAAACAATATAGTTCTGATCTGGATGATGCTCCTGACAATGGCAGGGCGTTGTAATTCAAACGGAATTATCTTTCTGACAGAGAATATTCCATATACAAACAAGATGCTGGCTGACGAGCTGGACTTTGACGAGAGCGTGATCGAACTTGCGCTTACAATTCTTGAAAAGTTCGGAATGATAACCAGAGACGGAACAATGCTTTCAATTCCCGGATGGGAAGAACACCAGAACATTGACGGGCTTGAAAAAATCAGAGAGCAGACAAGAAAACGAGTTGCCGAGCATAGAAAACGTCAGAAAGAATTGTCAGAAGAAGAATGCGTGCCGGAAATTCCAGAACAGATTTCTTGCGAAAAAGATTTAGTCAAACCCGGTGATGTGCAGAAAGTAGTCGATGAATGGAATAAGCTTCAGCAGTTCGGTATTCAGCCGATTGCAAGAATGACAGCAAGAAGAACGCAGATGTTGAAAGCAAGAATCCGTGAATACGGCATGGACAAGGTAATGGAAGCATTAAACAATGTACAAAACAGTGACTTCCTCATGGGAAAGAAAACTGATTTTATAATAAGCTTTGAATGGTTCGTGAAACCAAACAACTTCTTAAAAATACTTGAAAACAAATACCATAACAGGGAGGATATGCGAAATGGAACTGGCACAGCTCAAAGAAATGTCGAACCAATCATCCCACTTGGAGAATGGAACGGAGAAGAGTCAGACACCCCGTTCGCTTGAATGCCCTGAATGTGGGGACAGTGGGTGGAGATGGGTAAGAGATGCAAGCGGTATTCCTTATTGCGAGGAATGCCCTTGCGGAATCAGGAAGAAAACAATCCTTGAAAATCAATTGAAATTTGCAGAGCTTCCAAACGTGTTTAAAGACTCAAATTTTAACGATTTGAAGTCAAGTGTATATTTGAACGCCGAGAGTCGAAAAGTATTTTCTCAGGCAGCTCAGGCGGTAAATTATTGGTTTAAAAACCTTCCTGATATGCAGAAGAAAGGAATAGGATTATATCTTTTTTCAAATGCAAAAGGTTCTGGCAAAACCAAAACAGTATGCAGTTTGTCAAATGAGATCATGAAAAAATACCAGAAGCCTGTCAAATTCACCACGTCTCTCAGAATCCTTGATGAAATCAAGAACACATGGGGAGCCAAAGAGAACGCAGAGGGAAAGTTAATAGAGGATTTGTCCAGAACAGAAGTCCTTATCATTGACGACTTCGGTGCCGATTCTGGCAAGGACTGGATTAATGAAAGATTCTATAGCATTATTAATGGACGGTATGTCGATAGGAAAATTACTATATTCACAAGTAACTGCCAGATATCAGAATTGAAATACGATGAGAGGATCACAAATAGGATTCTGGAACGGTCGCTTGAAATTCCATTTCCGGAAGAATCCGTCAGGGAGCACATCGCGGAACATTTGAGAATGAAGATGATTCAAGGAATGGGAGTAGCAAAATGAGAATAAAAAGATGGAAAGAAATGTCAGAGAGGGAAGTAGTTGAGCTGAAACGTAATCAATGCATGAAATGCGTATATCTTTCTAAAAGCAGTCCGTCATCTATATCGAATGCTACCTGTGATTATATTCTTATTGTTGGTCATTCAAGAGGCTGTCCGCCTACGGAATGCGTACAGAAAGGAATTTTAAAGCGTGGTAAGAGAAAAGGTGGAGAGAGTGAATATGGATTATGACATCACACCCGAAATGGTAGGAACGTGTGTAAACATCATCATGGATTACTGCAAAGCGACAGATAATAAATGTGAGAGCTGTGCGCTTCGAGTTACCTGCCAACACAGCTTTAAAATCCCGCCGTTTGCATGGAAGAGGGAAGAACATGAGAACAATAAGCGAAATGTATAAGCGTTCTGGAGGAACAGCATATCAGCATAAATGCGCTGAATGCCGATTCTATAGGGACGGAAAGAGAGGAAAATGTCTGATGTACGGCGGTGATCGGGATTGGCATGGAAATTTCATTGCCTGTAAATTCTTTAATCTCGAAGATGATATGCCGGAAGGACAGATGAATATTTTTGATTATGTGTGAAAGAAAGGAGGAACGAGGAACCGCTGGCCAGCGAAAGGATATCCCGGTTCCTCCTTATTTTTTATGAATAATGACGACTTGAAATATGCTATAGAGAATGGTATTATCGACTTATCTCACATACAAGAAAACATAGAGATGAGCAAAAGAAGGGACATATTGGAACAATATGAAGCTAGTATTTGGGAGGCTTCGGACGGATATTGGAAAATCCGTATTTATGATGATGAAACTAAGAAAAGAAGACTGATTAAGAGGAGAAACAGGGAAGACCTGGAAGATGAAATAGTCAGAATCTATAAGGAAAAGATTGAGAATCCTAAAATAAGTGAAATCTTTGATGAATGGCTTGAACGCCGTCAGGAACTGGGCAAGATATCAATGTCCACAAAGCAGAGATACCAACAGGTTTTTGACCGCCATTTCAAAGAATTTGGTGCTGAAAGAATACGAGATGTTGACTCGGAGGATTTTAGTAGTTTCCTTGAAGAGCAGACGGGGAAATACAATCTGACAGCAAAGGGATTCTCAAACCTCAAGACAATAGCCAGAGGCACATTGAAATGGGCGAAGAGAAAGAAACTGATAGATTGGAACGTGGAAGAGCTTTTTTATGATCTGGACGTGAGCGACCGTGAATTTAAGAAGAATGTTAAGGAAGAATTAGAAGAGGTATTCAGCGACGCCGAAATGAAAAGAATCGTTGATTATCTCAAAGACAATCTTGATATGGTAAATCTTGGAATTCTGCTTATGTTTGTGACTGGAATAAGAGTCGGCGAATTAAGTTCGCTAAAGTGGGAAGACTGGGTTTATAGCAGCAACGTGGAAAGTCCAAGCATATTAAAGATACGTCGCACAGAGACACGGTACACTGTTGATCATAGTTTAATTTTTGATGTAAAGAACTTTCCAAAATCAGAAGCAGGCGTGAGAAATATAGTGATTCCACATGGATGTGTCTGGATTCTGCAAAGACTAAGATGCATGTCAGCATTTTACGAGTACATATTTTTTATGGATGGTCATAGGCTTAATGCATCTGTATTTAGACGGCGACTATACAAGGCTTGTAAAGAAACAGGATGTGTTCAGAAATCACCGCACAAAATCAGAAAAACTTACTGTTCAATTCTTCTCGATCACAGTATTGACAACCAGATGGTAATATCTCAGATGGGACATTCAAATATAAAATGTTCCGAGAATTTCTACCACAGAGACAGAAAAACACTTGCAAAAAAGCAGGAAATCATGGATAATATTCAGGAATTTTCGGTTATAGCAAAATAAAAATCTGATCTAAAGTATGGTTGTTTTTTACTGACAGGGAACAGCTAGGGAACAAAAGGGAACACCTTGAAAATCCCGAAAGCCCTTGATTTTACTGGAAAATAAGGGTTCTATAAACGGGTTCGATTCCCGTACTGGCTGCTAACGAAATAGTGAGAATTTAACCAGAGCTTAGGCTCTGGTTATTTTTTTGTCAGGGATTTCCCACTGACATATTGTATGTCTTCGCAGACAAAAATGATTCACGAACCTGGAGCTTTCATCTGACAATAGAGGAGTAATACTTGGAAAGGAAGAACGATATGGTCACTGATGAAGAACTTTATGGGCAATATCTGTGCGGTGATGAGACAGGACTTGAGCTATTGATAAAAAAATACGGAGACCCGCTGACTTTATACATTGATGGTTGTGTGACTATTCTGTGCTTCCGCATCCGTCAGCTGGACAAAGAGGAGCAGACGGAGGAACAAAAGGGGGACAATGGGGATGGAGCTGATCAGTAATCTTTTTCAATTCGCTGTCACCCTGCTGGGCTTTTGTTTGAGCGGTATCTGGTATCTGAAAGATCGAAAACAGACCTGTTTCCTGCTGACCTGCTTTT
>ENA-ORTY01000164-ORTY01000164.1-human-gut-metagenome-genome-assembly--contig:-NODE-164-length-85135-cov-4.981688_pt1 | contig 85135 bp, 81 predicted proteins | sample MGYA00241917_ERZ509198 | MGnify/ENA primary metagenome ERZ509198 (study PRJEB26280, sample SAMEA2338857) | human gut metagenome | biome: human gut; feature: human-associated habitat; material: faeces...
CCAGCACATGGGAGCAGGTGTGCCAATAGGTCTTGCGGTACTCGGGATTTTCAAACGAGAACTGGTTCTCTTCGCTGATCTTGACTTCTTCAGACATGTTATTTACCTCCATTTTCATTTGAGGGTGCAAAAAAGCTCCACCCCCGATGTTCTCAGGGGTGAAGCATTCAACTACTCCACGGTTCCACCCTGCTTGCGCATTTTGCGCCGCTTGTGTCCGCTGTAACGGGCGATCCCGTCCCGCTTGTTTCGCGGGCGGCTCAAGGGTGGTACTGCCGGTCTCTTCCGCAGGATGCTCGCAGCAAATGCATCCCTCTCTGCGCGGGGAAATATCGGTTTCTTCCCTATCCGTGCCATTTTGATGATGGGAGTGTACACCCGCCGCGCCCGTTTGTCAAGCAAAAAGTGCGCACAGTGTGCGCACTTTTACAATAAATTCATCAAAACTCCGGCGGGCGGTTCTTGGGCGGCTTGCCGTCGTCCTCGTCTCTGCCGAGAATGCCCGAAAAGAGTTTTTTGCGCTTTGCACGCCTTTCCTCCTCTTTTTGCTTCTGCTCCGCCTTGTAACGCTCGATCGACTCCAGCTCTTCAATGCGCTCGCGCGCAACAGCGCGCAGCATATCCGGATTGGCATCGTAAACGATCGCACGCAATTCGTCCATCGTCATTTCCTCGCAGGCATCCCGAAAGCGCTTTTCGCGCACGTCCTCCGGCTCAAAGAATGCCATGCGGCCGCACCACGAGCAGATGTACATATCCACCTCGACATGATCGGTCCAGAGATTCGAGCCGAGGCTCGAGCCGTTCATCTCGAGGGTCTGCTTCCCCTGAGGCTTCATTTCGTGTCCGCAGACGCAAAGCTTACCGAGCATATCGTTCCTCCTTTTTATGCACTTCCTGCTTGGGAATGTCATCGTAAAAGGCGAACGTCTCTTCAAAGAGCTTCTCGCCGTAGGCGCGCAGCTTCTCGCAGTATTCATCGTAGGCGGTGAGCATCTGCCGCGCCTCGTCCGTCAGTACCGCGCCGCCGCCGTGCTTGCCGCCCGCCGTGGAGGTCAAAAGATGGAAGCCCAGCCCGTCCTCGGCATTGCGGACGACCGTCCACGCCTTGGAATAGGCCATGGACATCGACAGCGCCGCCGCGCGCAGCGAATGCAGCTCGTCTACGCGCTTCAAAAGCTGGGACACGCCGGGGCCAAAGCATTTCTGGTCGGAAAACACACGGGCGGAGAGAACAACGCGGAGCTCACGATCCATAGGGCGGCACTTCCTTTCTGTTGTATTTCATTATATCCAGGTGAATGCGGTTCGTCAATACGGCAAAAGCTAAGCGGGAGCATGCCGCTCCCGCTTTCTTCACTTTAAGGTGTTGTAGTGCGTATTTTCGCCGTCGAACAAAAAGCCGTCCGTGTCGTGCACGCGGCCGTTCGACAGCATCTGCCGGTAACGCACATCGTTCGAGATTCCATTGATATTTGTGCCTGTCAAACTGCGGCCGTTGCTGCGCAGCTGCGCGTTTGCGCTCTTTTCCGTCTCGGGGTTCAGATAGGTCTTACCGTAGAGGTTGCCGTTTTCGTGCGTGATGGTCTTGTCGCTGCCAAAATAGCGGCTGCGGTCGCTGGCGCTCGCGGCGGCATTGCGGCGGTCGACGCTGCGTGTCGTATTCTCTCCGTCGCCGTCCATGTCGTCGCCCATCATGCCGTCGCCGGTCACGCTGTCGTCTTTTTTGTTTTCGCCGCTCATGTCGTCGCCCGGCATGTTATTCTTTTTTTTGCCGCTGTCCGCCGCGCCGTTGTCGGTCGTACCGGTCGACGGGCCGTTGGCGGTGTTGCTGTCCTTCTTCTCCCCGCAGCCCGCGAGCGAGAAGAGCAGCAGCGCCGTCACAAAAAGCATGGCAAGGGTCTGCTTCATTGCTGCATTTCTCCTTACGTTCATCTCCCGCGATACCCAAGCATTAGTATGTGCACGAAGCAACAAGAAACCAGACGTAAATTTTGTCAAAACGCATGTCACCGACACTAACTCGGCAAAAAGCTTCGCAGAGTTTCGCGCCTATAGGCGCGAAATAATTATAATCATTTTTCTGACGACATGTGCGTCAGAAAAATACTTCTCGGCCGCCAGTGTGTCCGAAGGACGCGCGCAGTCGGCCGCAATCCCATTTGGCAATGAAATCGTCAGATTTCATGCCAGTACTTTTTACTCCCAGCCCACCGTGCTCAGATCCTGCGCATAGATGGGATAGAAAGTATAGCCCGTCAGGCCGGAGTGGATCGCCACCAGATCCGCCATATCCTGCAGGTACAGGTTGGCGGCGGTCTCGGTCAGCATGGTCTCCATCTGCTGGTAGAGGGCGGTCTGCTCCGCGTCGTCGGCACAGGCGCGAGCCTTGGCGTACAGCTCGTCATAGGCCGGGTTATTGTAGTTGACAAAGTTCTTGCCGTTGTCGGAGACAAAGCGCTCCAGCATGGCGCGGGCGGTGATATTCTTGGCGTCAAGGCCGGTGATGGTGGCGTCGAACTGGCGGCCCACATACACGTCGTTATACCACGTGGTGGCGTCCACCGGCTGCACCGTGGCCCGGATGCCGATGGCGGCCAGCTGCTGCACCACTACCTCGGCAGTGTCCATATGGGGCTGGTAGTTGGAGGACACGGCGATGGTCATGTCAAAGCCGTCAGGATAGCCGGCCTCGGCCAGCAGCTCCTTGGCCGCGTTGATCCGCAGCTCCGTCAGGCAGTCCAGGATGTCCGCCGCCACGGCGCTGCCGGTTTGCAGCGCGCCGGCGCCCGGGCCGCAGAACACCGTATCTCCCACGGCATTTCCGTGGATCACGATGCCGTTGAGTACGCCGTCCACGCCGCCAAGGGGATTTTCTTTCTCCACAAAATGCGGCGCCACATAGGCAGTGATCCGGCCGTCCGGCAGACGCAGGCTCCGCCCAAGCAGTTTGATCCGGTATCCCATGCGCCGGGCATAATCCACATCTTCCGAGGTGATGGAAGAAATGCCCTGTGTCCGCACCTGAGCCGGGTCCACATTGTATCCAAAGCACAGATCCGCCAGAATGCAGATCTTTCGGCAGGCGTCGATTCCCTCCACATCTGCGGTGGGGTCCAGTTCGGCATACCCTTTTTCCTGGGCCTCTGCCAGTGCCTGGCCGAATCCCTTGCCGCATTGAATCATTTCCGTGAGAATGTAGTTGGTGGTACCGTTGAGGATGCCATACACGCTCTCCAGCCGATTGGCAGCCAGGCAGCGGGTAATGGGGCGAATCACCGGGATGCCGCCGCCCACACTGCCTTCAAACAGGAAACACACATGGTTTTCCCGAGCCAGACGGGTCAGTTCCAGACCGCATTCGGCCACCAGCTGCTTGTTGGAAGTGACCACATGTTTCCCGGCCCGCAGCGCTGCCGCCGCATAATCGTATGCCGGATGGACCCCGCCCATGCATTCGGCCACCACCCGAATCTCCGGGTCGGACACGATGGTCTCAAAATCCAGAACAATCCGGTCTGCAAAACGGCTGTTGGGACGCATCCTGCGGCACAGAATATACTTCACCTGCACCGGCTGCCCTACCGTCCGGCAGATCACATCTCCATTGTCCTCGAAAATATCCGCCGTGCCGCTGCCAACCGTGCCGATGCCCAATATCGCAATTTTGACCATAGGCGCTCCTCTCTCAGCCGGCCAGCAGATCCGCCGACACCACGCCGTTCAAATTCCGCAGCTGTACGATCAGTTCATCCGGCGTCACTTCCGCATGATCCAACCGGGCAGCAATGGTCACCGGTGCCACACCGTCCGAGGGGATATTCTGGTTGATGGTCAGAATATTCGCGCCCACATTGGCAAAAATAGCTAACACAGAGGACAGCACGCCCATCTGATCCCGCAGAAATGTGTTGAAGGTGAAAATCCGCCCCTGGGTCATATCCCGGAAAGGCATCACGGAGTCCTTATATTTATAAAACGCACTGCGGCTGATCCCCACCTGGGCCACCGCCTCAGACACAGTTTTCACATCCCCTGTGTGGAGCAATTCCCGCGCCCGAACTACTTTCAAAAAAATTTCAGGAAGCATATCTGCCTGTACCAAATAAAATTTTGGCTGCTCTGATCCTGTCATAATCGTCCCTCCTGACAGTATTTTTGTGATTTATTTCCCCTTAAATCACGGATGTCATATTTATATCACACAAATGTCCGCTGTGCAAGTACAAAAAATGTGAATTTTTTTCTTTTTCGGGTCTCTCTCCCCATCTCCCCCATTTTCCACGCTTTGCAAAGGAGCCGCTATGAATCCACTTCTGACCATTTTCTTTTATGCCGCCGCAGGGCTCGCTGCGCTGCTTGCCTTTTCCTGGGTGCTGCCGCTGATTGCCCCGTTTCTCATCGCCTTTGTATCCGCTGCCGCCATGGAACCGGTGGTGTCCAACCTGCACCGGCGAGGGGTCTCCCGGAATCTGGCTGCCGGAATTCTGACCGCCCTCCTTCTGACCGTTTTCGGGGCCGTATGCACCATCGGCACAGCACGGGTACTGGCCGCATTGAGCGATCTGGCCCGCCGTATGCCGGAACTGCTCCACAGCCTTTCCCAGACTTTATCAGAAGTGCAGGAACGCATTCTATCCCTGTTTCAGGACGCCCCCGGCACCTTCTCCCGGGAATTGGGGCCGGGACTTGATGCCCTGTTGGAACAGCTGTATGCCATCCCACTCCAACTGTCGGAAACATTTCTGACCGCCCTTACGGACTGGGCCAAGCGCTCTCCGGACCTGCTGCTATTTCTGGCCACCACTGCCATCGGCATCTACTTTTTCTCCGCCTCTTACCGACAGATTTTGGACTTTTTGAAGAAACAGATTCCTCCCGGCAGCCTGTCCAGGGTACAGCGTGCCTGGGGGCGGATGAAAGACACTGTGCGCAGCTATCTGCGGGTGCAGGGGCTGCTCATCTGCGTCACCTTTGCAGAACTTCTGGCCGCTTTTCTCCTGCTGCGGATTCCCAGTGCTCCATCTCTGGCCGCCGCCACCGCACTGATTGATGCCCTGCCCATTTTAGGCGTTGGCGCCGTGCTGCTGCCCTGGGCACTCTGGTGCCTGCTGACCCATTCCCTGTCCAGAGGTCTGGGACTGCTGGTCACCTGGGCAATCATTTCCGCGGTACGCAACGCCATCCAGGCCAAACTCATGGATGTCCAAATGGGTCTGCCCCCGGTGGTCTCCCTCATGTCCCTGTACATCGGTTGGAAAGTCTGCGGCATTTCCGGCACCATACTGCTGCCGCTGGCCATCGTGGTGCTCAAGCAGCTGTACGACCTGGATTTGCTCCCTGATTGGAAAAAGACCTGAGTCCTCCATCCCTTTCGATTCGACGGGAAAGGATTGACCAATCTGACACTTTGCGCTATACTGTCAGTAATTGTCACGACTGTGCCAATGATCCATATTCTGCCCAAAAGGGGGTACAGGATTGAACAGACACGCCTATCTGGCCGAATTGTCCCAGCTGCTATATTACATGACGCCCTGGGATCGGGAGGCCCTGATTGCTGAGTATAGACAAAAATTTGAGGATGCTGAGGATGACGCCGCCGTGATCCAGGAACTTGGTTCTCCCATGAAAACGGCTGTCCGGCTGTCCCGCAGCTATACCCCAAGTCCCGCGCCTGATCCGGAACCTGTTCCCACACCGGCTCCGGACGAATCTGTCCAAACGGACAGCTGTACAGAACCGGCTGAAACAGCCTCTTCTCCGGAACCGACTCAGACAGACCCTGCCGTGCCGGAGTCCGCTCAAACAGACTCCCCGGAAACACCGGAGGCAACCTGCCCTGAACCCGATGCCCAACAAAGTCATTCGGAAGATGCGGCAGATTCCATTTCTCCGGAAGAATCCGCCACGGCGCAAGCCGATGCCCACGAAACAGATCCTCAGGAACCTGTCTCCGAAAGCTCCGGTGCCGAGGAACCCGCCGCGGAAAAACCCAGTGAACCTGCGCCGGTCGAGGAGATTTTCTCTGAAATTTATCAAGCTGCCACCATGGCACAATCTGCCGTCTTGCCCCCGGATGCGGACGCCCCCACTTTGAAAACCAAGGCTCGCGGCCTGTTTCTGGTGCCCTATGCCATTTTATGTGTGGCTCTGGGAATTCCCGTCACTGCGCTGCTGTTTGTCATCGATGTGCTGATTTTTGCCGCCGCTCTGGCTGCATTGGGCTGCGGCGTTTATATCCTCCTGTTTCTGGGTAAGGCCATGTTCCACGGCTTGGGAAATAAACTGGTGATCATCGGCCTGTCCATTCTCGCCTTCACCGCCGCCGTGGCTCTGGGAGGCCTGGGCGTGTGGTTCCTGCGGAACGCCGCCATCGGATGGGTTCATTTCCTGTATCGGTTCGGTCTGACCTATGGGTATCGTCAGGAGGAAGTGCAATGAAACTGCTCAACAAGATCTTCATCATCGCCATTGCCTGCCTGCTGGTTCTGGGCGCCATGTTCCTTGCCTTCGGCATCATGCTGGGCGGCAGCATCCCGGAAGTGATCGGCGCCGTGATCGATCGCGCCGCCGCCACCCTGGACGCCCTGTTCGGCTGGACCGTAGTCATTACGATTCCATAAAACCAGAAAGCACCCTGCGGGACACATTTTGTTGTCTCCCGGCAGGGTGCCTTTTTTATACGCTCCGCAGATCCAGAAACCGCTCCTGCAATCCGTTTTTGAACACTTTCACAGCATACAGCGCCGTGCAGTCCAACGGGCCAAAAAGGAACTGTCCGTCCTCATCCGTCACCGTCCGGCCCATCAGCACCGGTTCTTCCGCCTCATCCCGAAACAGCAGCACCGCCGCATCCGGCACCGGACTGCCCTTTCCATCCCGCAGCCGCCCGGCCAAAATGGCCCGGTCATCCTGTTCCGGCACATACTCCACCCGAATCAGCTCCCCGGCTGCCGGGCGGATATAAAACTTTCCCGCCATGCTCATTGCCTTTCCTCCCCTCCTCCCGGACGCGTACCATCCCGCGCTCTTGGGTAAACTTTCCTTACATTATATGTAAGAAAATCCGGTTGTGCTTGACAACTGCCGCCGGCGCCGATAAAATAAATAGGTTAAAAAAGAAAAGGACCCTGTATCCTTTGGAAATATCGGAAATGGAGAGATGCCCCATGGCAAAAGAGAAAAAAGTGGAACAGATCACCGACATGGAGGTGGACTTTGCCCAGTGGTACACAGATGTGTGCAAAAAGGCAGAGCTGATTGATTATTCCTCCATCAAGGGAATGTTTATCTATCGTCCCTATGGCTATGCCATCTGGGAAAATATCCAGAAAGAACTGGACAAGAAATTCAAAGAGACCGGTCACGAAAATGTGTACCTGCCCATGCTGATTCCCGAATCCCTGCTGCAGAAAGAAAAGGATCATGTGGAAGGTTTCGCCCCCGAGTGTGCATGGGTCACCATGGGCGGCAGCGAAGAGTTGGAAGAGCGCTACTGCATCCGCCCCACCTCTGAGACCCTGTTCTGCGAGCACTATAAAAATGTGATCCAGTCCCACCGTGACCTGCCCAAGCTGTACAACCAGTGGTGCTCTGTGCTGCGCTGGGAAAAGACCAGCCGTCCTTTCCTGCGCCATCGGGAATTCCTGTGGCAGGAGGGCCACACCATGCACGCCACCGCCGAGGAGGCCCGGGAAGAGACCATGCAGATGCTGAACATCTATGCAGACTTCCTGGAAAACGTGCTGGCCATGCCTGTGGTCAAGGGCCGGAAAACCGATAAGGAAAAATTCAACGGCGCCGAGGAGACTTACACCGTGGAGTGCATGATGCATGACCGCAAGGCGCTCCAGTCCGGCACCAGCCATTATTTCGGCGACGGCTTTGCAAAAGCCTTCGATATCACCTACACCGGCAAGGACAACCAGCTCCACTATCCCCACCAGACTTCCTGGGGTGTGTCCACCCGCATGATCGGCGGCATCATCATGACCCACGGTGACAACAACGGTCTGGTACTGCCTCCCCGTATCGCCCCCATTCAGGCCATGGTCATTCCTGTGGCACAGCACAAAGAGGGCGTTCTGGAAGCGGCCACCGCTCTGCTCGACCGCCTGCTGGCTGCCGGTATCCGGGCAAAAATGGACAGCAGCGACCAGTCCATGGGCTGGAAGGCCGCGGAATACGAAATGAAGGGCGTCCCCCTGCGGGTCGAAATCGGCCCGAAGGACATGGAAAAGGGACAGTGCTGCATCTGCCGCCGGGACAATGGCGAAAAGGTATTCGTCCCCCTGGCCGATCTGGAGACTGTGGTGCCCCAGCTGCTGGACGAAGTGCATAACGGTCTGTATCAGCGCGCCAAGAAAAATCTGGAAGACCACACCAAAGTCTGCCACACCCTGGACGAAGTCAAACAGTTCATGGAGACCGAAGGCGGCTTTGCCAAAACCATGTGGTGCGGCGATCTGGACTGCGAGCTGAAGATGAAGGAGCAGGCCGGTGTCACCTCCCGCTGCATGCCTTTGGAGCAGGAGCCGGTAGGCGATGTCTGCGTCTGCTGCGGAAAACCCGCCAAGCATATGATCTACTGGGGTGTCGCATACTAATCTCCCCTATCTCTATTCGCGAGGATTTTTGAAACGGTTATGAGCAATATTTTTCTCCATACACTGCTGATGTCCATGGTGCCGGTGGTGGAGCTCCGGGGGGCAATCCCCTACGGACTGGCCATGGGACTGGACCCCTGGCCCACCTATCTGGCTGCCGTGGTCGGTAATATGATTCCGGTGCCGCTGATCATGGTGTTCATCCGCCGGCTGTTCAACTGGATGCGCCAGCGCTCTGCCTGGCTCGGCCAGAGAGTGGACTGGCTGGAACAGCGGGCAGAACGGAAATCCGATCTGGTCAAGCGATATGCGCTGGCAGGTCTGATCATTTTGGTAGCCATCCCCCTGCCGGGTACCGGCGCTTGGACCGGCGCACTGGTGGCCGCCGTAATGAGTATGCGGCTGCGGCAGTCCTTTCTTGCCATTCTGGCAGGCGTGCTCATTGCCGGTGTCATCGTGCTGCTGATCTGCGGCGGCATCTCCCTGATCCTTTGATAAAACTACAGCCCCCCGGACTGCATAAGCAGTCCGGGGGGCTTTGTTTCTCCTCTTATAACGCGTCCATGGGAACATCCAGTGCCAGGGACGCATTGGTGTATCGGGGGTCCTCCGTGACCTCCCGAATCAGCTGCAAACATCCCGGCAGCTCCACCGGGGTATCCTCTGCCGGCAGTTCCACCTCACAGACGGCCCGATCCGACCAAAACTCGAACACATCCACCTCCGCAGTCAGTTCCCCCATGGGAATCCACCAGCGGATTTTTCGGATCGTTTTCCGTGCCGGGTCGGCAAACCCCAGCAGGATCTGATACTCCTTTTCCGAAATGCTCTCCTGCTGCTCGATGCGGGTAGTCCCATTCACCTTTCGTTTGGTATTCTTTCGGAAATATGTCACCCCGTCGATGGTACTTTTGCGTACCCGCCGGGAAACACCCTTCTCCGTTCCCAACAGATAGGTCTGTTCCATTTCTGCCTTTTTGCTGCATAGGCGATCCAGTTCCTCCAGATTTGGATAAGCAATCAGAAATTTTCGCTCAATTTCCAGAGGCGGCTCCGGTTCTTCCGGCCCGGAAACCACTGTCAAATCACTGCGCTGCTCCACACCGTATACCTCAAAATATCGATTTTCCATGGGAATCCACATGGCCTCAAACATTTCCGCCTTCTCCGCCGACCGTTCCCGCACCCGGCGCATCTGCTCCGTGGCGCTGACTTTGCAGAACACCCGTAAATCATAGGGTTCTCCGAATTCCGGATGGCAGGCATACGCCCCTTCGACAATGCGATACGCCCCCGCCGGAATTTCCCGCCATCCTACATATCGGTGGGCGTGGCAGTCGAAGATCTCATAGGAAAAGGGCATATTTTCCCGCAAAAAGGGAAGCACTTCCCGGCAGAACCGCTCATAGTACACATTTCCGCCGGCACTTTTCAGCCGTTCCGGCGTCCGGAATCCCTGGGGCAGGAAAAAGTCGTCCATGTGGATTACCCCGGCATGCAGCCGCTGTGCCAAAAGGCCGGCCAAGGTCGTCTTTCCTGCGGCGGCCATGCCGTCCAGCGCAATGACCACGGGCGTTCTCCCCGTCTGATACAGCTGCTCTGCCCGCAGAGCAATCTGCTCCACTGCCTGCTCCATTTCGATCGTTTCCATGCCATATCTCCCTTCTTTTTCTGCCCCCAATTATACCAGTCCTCCTCCCGGAAAACAAGCCGGACCCTGACATTAAAATAACATCCGTTGACGGATGCTCTCTGGTGGTGTACCATCATTCTATGTAGACGAACAGGAGTTGCACCATGGCACTTACGCTTGCATTATTTGAAAAGATCGGCGCACTGTCCGTGCTCATTCTTTTGGGTTTTCTTGCCGTGCGGTGCAAGGTCATGCACTTTGAGGACAGCAAGGTACTGTCCCAGTTTGCCCTCTATTTTCTCACGCCCTGCGCCATGCTCCAGGCTTTTCAGTACGAATTTTCCATGAGCAAACTCACGGGAATGGGCATTGCGCTGCTGGGAAGTCTGATCACTGTGGTGGTCTTTGCCCTGCTGTCCAAGGGGCTGACCCGGCTGTTTCACCTCTCCCCGGTGGATTACACTTCCCTGGAGTACCCCAACGCCGGAAACTTCATGCTCCCGCTGATTGCCAGCGCTATGGGCGGAGAATGGGTCATCTACTGCAGCGCCTGCTTTCTTGTGATGAACATCTTCATGTTTTCCCATGGGAAAAGCGTGCTGAGCGGTGTGAAAGGGTTTCACTGGGAAATGCTGTACAAAAATGTGGTAGTTCTGGCCATCGCAGCAGGCTTTCTCATGTTTCTGTTCAACTGGCAGATTCCCGGTTTTCTGGGCACTGCCGTGGCCTCTATGGGGGATATGATGGGGCCGACCTATATGTTCACCATCGGCATGATCATCGGCAATGCAGACCTGAAACAGATCTTTTTCAGCCGCCGCGCCTGGGGACTGACCCTGGGCCGATTGGTGCTGTACCCCCTGGCGGTGATGGTCGTGCTGTGCCTGAGCGGCATCTTCCGCATTCATCAGGACGCCGCCCGAATCATGCTCATTGTGGTGCTCACCGCCGGTGCCCCCGCCGCCGTGATGGTCACCCAATTCACGCAGCTTTACCGAAACCGGGAGGAGGCAGAGTTTGCCAGTGCGGTAAACATTCTTTCCACCATCCTCTGTCTCGGAACCATGCCTTGTCTGGCGTATATCTATCAAGCCATCGCTTTTTGAAGGAGAGAGTATTATGAAAGCATCCATCAATCGTGTCATGCAGGCCATGATCGAATACGATCAGGGCGACCCCATGCGGATCCACCATTTGCTGAAAGTCCACACTCTGGCCGCACTGATCGGAGAATGCGAGGGCCTGGACGAGGCCACCCAGGAGATTCTGGAGATCGCCGCTCTGATTCATGACATCGGCATCCATCTGGCTGTGGAGACCTACGGCTCCGCTGCCGGACAGTATCAGGAGATTGTCGGCCCCGGAGAGGCTGAGGCCATGCTCACCGAGCTGGGATTCTCCCAGGAAGTAATCCAGCGGGTCTGTTTCCTGGTGGGCCATCACCACTCCTATGACCAGGTGGACGGCCCGGACTATCAGATCCTTCTGGAGGCCGACCTGTTGGTCAATCTCTACGACAACACCATTTCCCCCAGTGATCAGCGGAAGGCCTACCGCACCCGTTTCCGCACGGAAACAGGCAAGCGCCTGTGCCGCCTAATGTACCCCGCCACAGAAGAGTAACCCCCTGGAAAACCGCAGCGCCCCCGAATGCCGTATGGCATTTGGGGGCGCTGTTTTCGTCTCTTCGGTCACCGGGTATCCGCTGCGTTCTCTCCGCAGAGGAAAACCGCCCCGGACAAACTGTCCAGGGCGGTTTTTCCTTATTTCAGGGATGTGTACCCCATCAGCATTTCATCTGCCTCAGCGGCCACCTTGTGGCCCTCTGCCTCGGCCAGAACCACCAGGGTTGCGCCGGTTTTCATATCGCCGGCATACAGCACCTTTCCGGTGGTGTCTCCCTTTCGCATGGCGTCGTTATAATCCTCCGTGCCGGAGAAACCGGACGCAATGAGCAGCAGCTCCGCCTCCAGGGTCTCCTCTCCGTCTCCGGTAGACAGCACCACGGACTTCAGATTTCCCGTTTCGTCCGCCTCCACTTTTTTCACCTTGGACTCAAACTTTCGGATATCCTTTCCGAACAGTTCGTCAGTTTCCTGGTGGGCATAGTCCATCTCCGGGCCGTAGGCGCTTTTGGGTTTCCGAATAATCTGGGTCACGGACTTGCAGCCCTGGCGCACTGCCGTTGCCACACAGTCACTGGCCGTGTTGCCGTTACCGATGACCACAACATTCTTGTCATACGCACTGGCAGTGGCCCGACCCTCGCCAATCAGCGCCTGGGTCACCGGTTTCAGGTAATCCAGCGCGTAATAGACGCCCTTTGCCGTACCTTCAAACTCCACCGGCCGGGGTTTCTGGGCGCCGCAGCACAGGATCACGCAGTCATACTGCGCCGTCAGCTCCTCCAACGGCAGATCCACGCCCACATTCACGCCGGTGCGGAACAGGATTCCTTCCGCCTCCATAAGTTTGATGCGGCGCTCCACGATGGCCTTATCCAGTTTCATATTGGGAATGCCGTACATCAGCAGGCCGCCGGGGCGTTTGTCCCGTTCATACACCGTCACTGTATGCCCCCGCTGATTGAGCCAGTAGGCAGCCGACAGACCTGCCGGGCCGGAACCGACCACAGCGATCTGTTTGTCTGAGCGATGCTCCGGGGGGTGGGGCTCCATGAGTCCGTTCTGGAACGCATACTCAATGATATACAGTTCGTTGTCCCGAATGGTGACGGAACCGCTGACATACTTGCAGTTGCAGCCCGTTTCACACAGCGCCGGACAGACCCGTCCGGTGAACTCCGGGAATGGGGCCGTCTTCAGCAGCCGGGACAGGGCATGTTCCGGGTTGTCCAGATAAATCATATCGTTCCACTCGGGGATCAGATTGTGCAGCGGGCAGCCCACCCGCTTTCCGTCAAACACGATGCCCGCCTGACAGAAAGGCACGCCGCAATCCATGCACCGGGCGCCCTGACGGCTCCGCTCTTTCCAGGACAGCTGGAGATTGAATTCGTTGAAATCGTGCACACGCTCGGAAATCGGCCGTTCTTTATGCCCTACCCGTTCGTATTCCATAAATCCTGTTTTCTTACCCATGGTTCAGACCCCCTTTCTCTTAAAGGCTTCCATTTCCGCCTCATCCCGCGGCATTCCTTTGGCCTCCAACGCCGCAATGGATTCCAACATCTGGCTGTAATCCCGAGGCACGATTTTCTTGAACTCCTGTACGGACTGCTCAAAGTGCTCCAGAATCCGCTTGCCCTTGGCGGAGCCGGTGGCGTTCACATGGGCCTCAATCATACTGTGCAGATCGTTGATGTCCTCCTCTTCGGTCAGCTGTTCAATGGACACCAGTTCCTTATTCACCCGCAGGTACAGGTCATGGTCCTCATCCAGCACATAGGCGATGCCGCCGGACATTCCTGCTGCAAAGTTTCTTCCGGTTTTGCCCAAAATCACAGCCTTGCCGCCAGTCATATATTCGCATCCGTGGTCGCCTACCCCTTCTACCACAGCCGTGGCGCCGGAATTGCGTACACAGAATCGCTCGCCGGCCATGCCGTTGATATAAGCCTCGCCGGAGGTGGCGCCGTACAGTGCCACATTGCCGATGATGATATTCTCTTCCGCGGAGAACCGGCTCCGGTGATCCGGGCGCACCACCAGTTTGCCGCCGCTGAGACCTTTTCCGAAGTAGTCATTGGAATCGCCTTCCAGTTCCAGCGTCAGTCCTTTGGGAATGAATGCACCGAAGGACTGTCCCGCGCCGCCGGTACAGCGGACCACATAGGCATCCTCTTCCAGGGAGGTTCCAAATCTGCGGGTCAGCTCTGCGCCGAAAATGGTGCCAAAGGCCCGGTCTGTGCTGGAAATGGCATAATCCACCTGATGTTTACGGTTCTTCTCCAACATCTTCATCAGCACCCGCTCATCCGGCGTCTGCTCCAGATGGAAGTCGTACACATTCTCCGGGTCAAAAATACAGTGCTCTCTGGGTGTCCGCGCCAGGATAGCGGACACATCCACCATCTCTGCCCGCTTGGTGATCTGCTTGGGCCGGGGTTTGAGCAGGTCTGTGCGGCCCACCATCTCGTCCATGGTGCGAACGCCCAAGCTCGCCATGATCTCCCGGACTTCCTCCGCCACGAAGTTCATAAAGTTCATCACATACTCCGGTTTCCCCCGGAAATTCTTCCGCAGTTCCGGATTCTGGGTGGCGATGCCCATGGGGCAGGTATCCAGATTGCACACCCGCATCATCACGCAGCCCATGGCCACCAGCGGCGCTGTGGCAAATCCGAACTCCTCGGCGCCCAGCATACAGGCGATGGCCACATCCCGCCCGGTCATCAGCTTGCCGTCCACCTCCACGCGGACCCGGGAACGCAGTCCGTTTTGAATCAGCGTCTGATGGGTCTCCGCCAGACCCAGTTCCCAGGGCAGGCCTGCATTATAAATGGAGTTGTTCGGCGCGGCGCCGGTACCGCCGTCATAGCCGGAAATCAGGATCACCTGTGCGCCGGCCTTGGCCACGCCCGCCGCAATGGTACCCACACCGGCCTCACTGACCAGTTTCACGGAAATGCGGGCATTATGGTTGGCGTTTTTCAAATCGTAGATCAGCTGCGCCAAGTCTTCGATGGAGTAAATATCATGGTGCGGCGGCGGAGAAATCAGGGACACGCCGGGGGTGGAGTACCGGGTCTTTGCCACCCAGGGCCAGACTTTCCCGCCGGGCAGATGACCGCCCTCACCGGGCTTGGCGCCCTGTGCCATTTTGATCTGAATCTCATCGGCGGAGACCAGATATTCACTGGTCACGCCAAACCGACCGGAAGCCACCTGCTTGATGGCAGAGTTTTTGATGGTGCCCAACCGCTCCGGGCGCTCACCGCCCTCGCCGGAGTTGGACTTGCCGCCCAGCCGGTTCATGGCCTCTGCCATGCACTCGTGCGCCTCCTGAGAAATGGAGCCGTAGCTCATGGCGCCGGTCTTAAACCGTTTCACGATCTCCGACACCGGCTCCACTTCCTCCAGGGGCACCGGCGTGGCATGCTCCGTATCAAAGGCCAGCAGGCCCCGCAGGGTATGCGGCACATCCTCGGCATCTACCAAATCGGAGTATTCCCGGAAGGTGTCGTAACTGCCATCCTGCACCGCCTTCTGCAGGGTCAGGATGGTCTTGGGATTGTACATATGATCTTCTGCCCGGGAACCGGAACGCAGCTTGTGGAATCCGGTGGAATCCGTGGTCAGATCGATATTCAGTTCCATGGGGTCGAACGCGTTGTCATGCCGCCAGATCACCGCCTCGGCGATCTCGTCCATGCCAATGCCCCCCACCCGGCTGGTGGTATTGGTGAAATATTTCTGAATGACATCCCGATTGATGCCCACGCACTCAAAAATCTGGGCAGACTGGTAGGACTGGATGGCGGAAATGCCCATTTTGGAGGCAATTTTCACCACACCGTGCAGCACGGCATTGTTGTAATCCGCCACAGCGGCATGGGGGTCTTTGTCCAGCATGTTCAGGCTGATCATTTCCGCAATGCACTCCTGGGCCAGATAGGGGTTGATGGCCCGGACGCCGTACCCCAGCAGGGTGGCAAAATGATGGACCGCACGGGGTTCTGCACTCTCCAGGATCATGGAGATCGCCGTCCGTTTCTTCGTCCGGACCAGATACTGCTCCAATCCTGCCACAGCCAGCAAAGAGGGGATGGCCGTATGGTTTTCATCAATGCCCCGGTCGGAGAGAATGATAATATTCGCCCCATTGCGGTAAGCTTTGTCCACGCTGACAAACAGCTGATCCATTGCCCGTTCCAGACTGGTATTTTTATAGTACAGCAGGGAGATGGTCTGGGATTTCAGTCCCGGCATATTCAGGGAGCGGATCTTCTGCAGTTCCTGGGTGGTCAGAATGGGATTTTCAATCTGGAGCACCCGGCAATTTTCCGCCTTGTCCTGCAGCAGATTGCCGTCGGACCCCACATACACCGTGGTATCCGTGACGATTTCTTCCCGAATGGCGTCAATCGGCGGGTTGGTCACCTGGGCAAACATCTGTTTGAAATAATTGAACAGCGGCTGATGCTTTTCGCTCAGCACCGCCAGAGGAATATCTGCCCCCATGGCATTGGTGGGTTCCGCCCCGGTTTTGGCCATGGGCAAAATCAGTTTCCGCACATCCTCATAGGTATAGCCAAACACCTTGTACAGCTTATCCCGCATCTCCTGGGAGTAAAACGGGGTGCGCTGATTGGGCAGGGGCAGGTCGCTCAGATGCACCAGTTCCCGATCCAGCCATTCCCCGTAGGGGTGGCTGCGGGCAAAGGTATCTTTAATCTCATCATCCTCCAGCAGACGGCCCTGGAGGGTATCCACCAGAAGCATCCGGCCGGGGCGCAGCCGGGACTTCCGCACAATCTTCTCCGGCGGAATATCCAGTACGCCCACTTCGGAGGACAGGATGAGGGTATCGTCATCGGTCAGATAGTACCGGGCCGGGCGCAATCCGTTCCGGTCCAGCACAGCGCCCACCAGATCACCGTCAGAAAACAGCACCGCCGCCGGGCCGTCCCACGGTTCCATCATGGTGGCATAATAATGGTACATATCCCGTTTCATCCGGGACATATCCTGGTTTTTCTGCCAGGGTTCCGGAATGGTCATCATCACAGCCTTCGGCAGACTGATGCCGCTGTACATCAGGAATTCCAGAGTATTGTCCAGCATGGCCGAGTCGGAACCGGCAGTATTCACCACCGGCAGGACTTTTTCCATGTCCTCCTCCAAAAGCGGAGAGTACATAGTCTCCTCCCGGGCAAGCATACGGTCAATGTTGCCGCGGATGGTGTTGATTTCTCCGTTGTGGAGAATGATGCGGTTGGGGTGCGCCCGCTCCCAGCTGGGCGTGGTATTGGTGGAAAACCGGGAATGAACCATCGCCATGGCAGATGTGTATCGCTCGTCCTGCAGATCCGGGTAAAACCGGCGCAGCTGCCCCACCAGGAACATGCCTTTATAGACAATGGTACGGCTGGACAGGGAGGCCACATAGGTGTCCTGCACAGACTGCTCAAATTCCCGGCGGACCACATACAGTTTCCGGTCAAAGTCGATGCCCCGGTTCACCTCTGCCGGACGGCGGACAAAGCCCTGGCAAATGTAGGGCATACAGTCTCTGGCCCGGTCGCCCAGGATTTCCGGGCAGGTGGGCACATCCCGCCATCCCAGAAATTCCAGACCCTCTTTTTCGGTGATGATCTCGAACAGCTTTTTGCAGCGGCTGCGGCGCAGGGTATTTTGAGGGAAGAAAAACATTCCCACTCCGTAATCCCGCTCGCCGCCAAGGTGCAGATTCAGCGCCTTACCGATCTCCGAGAAAAAGGAGTGGGAAATCTGAAGCATAATTCCGACTCCGTCGCCGGTCTCTCCAGAGGCGTCCTTGCCTGCCCGATGCTCTAATTTTTCCACGATGCTCAGGGCATCGTCCACTGTCTTGTGTGTTTTTTCTCCCTTGATGTTCACAACCGCGCCGATGCCGCAGGCATCGTGCTCGAACCGCGGGTCATAAAGGGTCTGGTTCTGTTCCATTTGATTCTCCCCTTTTTGCGTTATTCAAATGATGCAATGATCTGTTTTGCCACTTCCGCCATTTTCATGGAGCGCTCCATGCTTCTGCGCTGCAGACAGCGGTGCGCCTGTTCTTCGGTGAACCCCTCCCGGTCCATCAGCAGCTGTTTTGCCTGATCGACCAGCTGTTTTTCATCCTGCGTCCGCTGGCCTGCAAGGGGTTTTGCCCGCTGCTGATCCAACTGCAGGAGCATCCCTACCGCTCCCACCAGTTCCGCCGGGCGGAACGGGGCGGCGATTCGGAAGATTCCGTCGTTTTCCAGCAGATCCAGCAACGCGCCCTTTGCCACCACCAGGAAGGTCACGCCGTCCCCGCGCAGCTGCTCTGCCAGCTGCTCTGCGGTCATATCCGTCAGCTTATAGCCGGCGACCACGACGCCCCCGCCCATATTCTTCACTGCCCGGATCGTCTCCTGTCCGGAACGGCACCGGCAGCGCACCGGAATGCCGTTTTTTTCCAGCAAATCGGAAATTGCTGTCAAGGTCTGTTCACTTTCAAATGCTACCACCGTCCGGGTCATCTGCAGGGCCTCCGTCTGAAGTATGCCAATAGGGGGTATTTGTCATACCCCCTATTGACCTTACAATGTACAAATAAGACAGGTCAATAGTTGACCATGTATTTATTCACTTCCCACTGGCTGACGCTGGTGCGGAACTCTTCCCATTCCGCCCGCTTGCCCATCACATACTGGTCAAAGGCGTGCTCGCCCAGGACATCCCGGATCAGCGCGTCAGACTCCATATTCTGCACAGCCTCGATCAGGCTGCCGGGCAGGGAAGCAATGCCGTTGGCCTCCCGGGTCTTCTGATCCATGGCAAAGATGTTCTCAGTGATCTCTGCCGGATGCTGCAATTTCCGCTCAATGCCGTCCAAACCGGCAGCCAGGCACACGGCCAGGGCCAGGTAGGGGTTGCAGGAGGGATCCGGGCAGCGCAGCTCCACACGGGTGGACTGACCCCGGGCAGCGGGGATGCGGATCAGCGCGCTGCGGTTGGAAGCAGACCATGCCAGGTAGCAGGGCGCCTCATAACCGGGCACCAGGCGCTTATAGGAGTTGACCAGCGGGTTGGTCAGTGCGCAGAAATTCTGCACATGCTCCAGCTGACCGGCAATGAACTGATATGCCTCGGTGGACAGCTGCTTTTCCCCGTTGGGATCGAAGAACACATTCTTTCCGTCCTTAAACAGGGACATATTGACGTGCATACCGGAGCCGCTGATGCCGAAAATCGGCTTGGGCATAAAGGTGGCATGCAGGCCATTGCGCTGTGCAATCACTTTCACGGCCATTTTGAAGGTCATGATATGGTCCGCTGCCGTCAGCACATCTGCATACTTAAAGTCGATTTCGTGCTGTCCTTCAGCCACCTCATGGTGGGATGCCTCAATTTCAAATCCCATATCCTCCAGTGCCAGGCAAATTTCCCGGCGAACATTGGAGCCATGATCCAGCGGCGCCAGGTCGAAATAACCGGCCTCATCGGCAGTCTTGGTGGTGGGATGTCCCTTCTCGTCGGTTTCAAACAGGAAGAACTCCAGCTCAGGGCCTACATTAAAGGTGTCGTATCCCATTTCTTTGGCGCGGAGAATGGTCCGTTTCAGAATTCCGCGGGGATCGCCCACAAAGGGGGTGCCGTCCGGATTATAGACATCGCAGATCAGACGGGCCACTTTTCCATGCTGAGGACGCCAGGGCAGGATTACGAATGTGTCCAGATCGGGGTGCAGATACTGGTCGGACTCATGGATTCTGGTGAATCCCTCGATGGAAGAACCGTCAATGGTGACCTGGTTGTTCAGCGCTTTTTCAATCTGAGACTTGGTGATCGCCACATTTTTCATGATGCCGAAAATATCCGTGAACTGCATACGGATGAATTCCACATCCTCTTCCTGCACGATTCTTAAAATATCCTCTTTGGTATACTTGGCCATGCTATCTTCTCCTTTATCATTTATCATTTTCACTTCAATGAATCTTGGGTCAGGAACCGGGCTATTTGCCCCGGAACATGGGTACTGATATGAAAATAGAGAGAAAGGTCCCTCTACTAAGGAGCACCCTTGCTCTCTATGGTCTGATTATAGGGAACACACGCCCGTTTGTCAATGGAAAGAGGGGATTTTTTGCAAGTCAAATGGAAGTTTGTTTCATTTTACAAATCCACAGCAGGGAAACGCCTGTCCGCCTGTCAACTTTTCTGATGGAAAAATCGCAGTCAAAAATCATGCCCTTTTGCCCCCAAAATCACACGACTCCCCCTTCCCTTTGGATTTTTTCAAAACCGACCCGTTTCCTGTGGCACTTTCTCCCGGAATATGGTATGATGGCCTCACAAATACGGATTCAAGGAGGTTTTCCGTGGAATTTTTGTATGTATTGGAACAGATTCGGAACCCGGTGCTGGATGTGCTCATGCAGGCCATCACAGAACTGGGCGGTGAGATCGTGTTTCTGGCCGCCGCCATCGTGCTGTTCTGGTGTCTGGACAAAAAGTGCGGTTATTATATGATGACGGTGGGATTTGCCGGGATTGTGGTCAACCAATTTCTGAAACTCTGGTTCCGCATCCCCCGCCCCTGGGTCAAAGATCCCAATTTCACCATTGTGGAATCTGCCCGGGCCTCCGCTACCGGCTATTCTTTCCCCAGTGGACACACCCAAAATGTCTTTGCCGCGCTGGGCGCGCCGGCCCGGTATTTTCGGAACCGTGTGCTGCGGACAGTGCTGTGGATACTGGTGGGCCTGACCGCCTTTTCCCGGATGTATCTGGGCGTGCACACCCCCTGGGATGTGGGGGTCTCGTTCCTGCTTGGCCTGCTGTTGGTATTCACCCTATATCCCCTGTTTGAGAATATGGAAGAATCCCCCCGCAAACTCTACATTCTCTATGGTATTTTCATTGCCCTTGCCGGCGGATTCATGGTCTTTCTCTATTGCTATCCCTTCCCGGCAGACCTGGATATGACCAACTATGAAGAGGGCCTGAAAAACGGATGGGAGATCTTTTTCTGCGCCATCGGACTGCTGGCAGTGTTCCACTTGGACCGCACCCGGCTTCACTGGCCTACGCAGGCTCCTCTGTGGGCGCAAATCGTCAAAGTCGTGGTGGGCCTTGTCATCATTCTGGTGCTGAAAGGCGCGCTGAAAGCACCTCTGCTCGCCCTGTTCCACGGCAGTCCCATTGCCCACGGTATCCGCTATGGCATCGTGATCCTGTTCGCCGGAATTCTCTGGCCTATGACATTCCGCTGGTTCTCCCAGCGCCGCCCCATCAAACATCAGGAGGGATAAGATGAAAAAATTACTGGTCGTGGTCGATTACCAAAAAGATTTTATCGACGGCAGTCTGGGCTTTCCCGGTGCAGAACTGTTGGACGCCCGCATCGCCAAAAAGGTGGCCGCCTATCACAAAGAAAAAGACGCCACTGTGATCTACACCCAGGACACCCACAAGAAGAACTATCTGAAAACCCAGGAGGGCAAAAAACTGCCGATTCCCCACTGTCTCCGGGACACGGAGGGTTGGGAAGTGTACGGCCTGACCGCTGAGGCCTGCGGCGCCCGGGATCTGGTCATTGAAAAACCGACCTTCGGCTCCATGGAACTGATGGAGATCGCCGAGGAAGAGCAGTTCGAGCAGGTGGAACTGGTAGGACTGGTGAGCAATATCTGCGTGCTGACCAATGCAGTGCTGCTGAAAACCGCCCTGCCCGAGGCAGAAATCATTGTGGACGCCGCTTGCACAGCCTGCGCCGACCCTGCCATGAACGAAAAAGCCCTGGATGTGATGGAAGGTCTGCAAATCACCGTCCTCAACCGGGACTGACCTGCAGCAGTGCACCTCTTTTACAAAGCGAACTGCCGCCGGACGGAATGTAATCCGTCCGACGGCAGTTTTTCTTGTTTGTTCGTTGGAGCCCGCGTTTTACTTCTTCACAAAGGGTTTCAGCGGCTGATCCAACCACTGCCGGATCTCTTCCTGACTGGCGTCCTTGAAGTCGCACTGGCTCAAAAACAGCGCCAGGGAGTCCTCATTCATCTTATGGATCGACTGGATCACCGTGATCTTCATGCTGTTGTCGATCTCGAGATTCCGCCCCTCCATATAGCCGCACTGATAACACATCATCACCGGGTAACTGCGGTAATAGTTATCCGTTACCATATCTGCGCCGCATTTTGGACATTTCATAAAGATCCCTCCATTTACAGTTTTCTTTATGACATTATTTTAACACATTCTCTGTCATCTGTAAAGCATAAGTTGCACCCATCAGCACCCTGCCGCTTTCAGTTCTTCCACCAACCGCAAATAGAATTCTACGGGATCGAACGCACGCAGGGATCTCTGCCGGGTATCGGTCATGTCCTGATGAGATACGCCTGCTACCGTGCCCCGGTAATGGGTCCACCGGGCAGAATCCGGCCGAACCAGTCCGTCAGTCCTGCCATCTGCAAAATGGGTCAGCCACCCCAGAACCTGCATCATCCGATCCTCTCCCGTTCCCGTCAGGCAAGCCCCCCAGCTCTGATACAAGACTCCCGGCACATCAGGGTATGCTGCATTAAATGCCGCCGCCCCGGCCGTGCTCAAATCGGCCGCTACCTCCATGGGGCAGGGCCGCTGATCTCCGATCCAGCGCCAAAATCTCCCGACTCCCGCTGACAGAATGGCCATCAGGATCTTATGACGCAGGAACCAGTCTGCTGTCCTGCTGCCGTGGTGGGGCGTACAGACTGTGGTCAGCGAGGCCGCCCGGTCGCCCATCCCCATAGCAGACAGCAAATACCGTGCCTCCAGTCCGCCTTTGGAGTGGGCAATCAAGTTCACCTTCTCCGCCCCGGTCTCCTCCAATAAACGCAGCAGCGTTCCTCGCAGCTGCGCCGCATTGCCTTCCACACTGCCCCAGGCATCTTGCCCTCCCAGGAATACCAAGGCTCCCTCTGCCCGCAGCGCCTCCGGAATCCGGCCCCAATAGGGCACCGGCCAATCATCCCGACAGTTCATGCCGTGGAGCAGTAAAATGGGATAGCGTGTACGGCACCGGTCACTCATAACAGCTGCAGTTCCGCCCCGCAATCCGGGCAAGCAAGCGTCCCTTCTCCCTCATCCTCTTCCAAAAACTCAGCGGGAATTTCCAGACGCTGGCCGCAGCCGGGACATTCCACCACATAACTGTCGCACTCCTCGTCAAAGAGATCGCTGTCCGAATCGTCTGCCAGGGCATCCAGCAGGGTTTCAAACTGAATCTCCAGAGACCGCAGCCGCTCTTCCAATTCTGCCGTCCGTTCCAACAACCGCTCGATGGTTTCCCGCTCTCTGCCCGGGATATTTCCGTTTCTGATTTCTTCCAGTTCCATTGCCGTTTCTCCTCCAGTCAATACGCGCCGCCGCTTGCAAAAAAGGCCGCCCAAACGGCGGCCTTTTTCCATGCGGTATCGCAGATTATTTCGCTCTTTCCAGATACTCGCCGGTGCGGGTATCGATTTTCAGCTTGTCGCCGGGGTTGATGAACAGAGGCACTTTGATCTCAGCGCCGGTCTCCAGCGTAGCGGGCTTGGTAGCGTTGGTAGCGGTGTTGCCGGCGAAACCGGGATCGGTCTCGGTAACGGTCAGCTCCACGAACGTGGGAGGCTCCACCAGGAACACTTTGCCCTTGTAAGAAGACACGGTGCAGACCATGTTCTCCGTCACGAACTTGAAGTTGTCACCCAGAGAAGAGGCCTCGATGGGCTCCAGCTCATAGGTCTCGGGGTTCATGAAGTAGTACAGGTCGCCGTCGCTGTAGCTGTATTCCATGCTCATGCGGTCCACAGTTGCAGCCTCAAACTTTGCGGTGGGGTTGAAAGAAGTTTCGGTCACAGCACCGGTGATGACATTCTTCATCTTGGTGCGCACGAATGCAGCGCCTTTACCGGGTTTCACGTGCTGGAACTCCACCACCTGCATGACGTTGCCGTCCATTTCAAAGGTGACGCCATTTCTGAAATCGCCTGCTGTAATAGTTGCCATAATTTCTATTCCTCCAAACATGGTGTGTTTGATTCAAAATAATTCACTTCATTTTACATGAAAATCAAGGATATTGCAAGTAGTTTCCCGGATTTTTATACGATAAGCAATTCTTTCGGCGATTTTGTCAGATTCCGGCAGCCAGTTTCCTCATAAACTACCACATCCTCAATACGCACGCCGAACTGTCCCGGCAGATAGATGCCCGGTTCCGCGGAGCACACGCAGCCCAACGGCATGGGTGTATTCCCCGCAGGAGAGGCGTTGGGAGACTCATGGATATCCAGACCCAGACTGTGGCCGAATCCGTGGCCAAAACAGTCGCCGTATCCTGCGGCCTCGATCACTTCCCGGCCCGCCCGGTCCACTTCTTTGCCCAGGACGCCGGCTTTCGCCGCCCCGATTCCCGCCAGCTGCGCCTGCAATACGATGTCATACACCCGGCGCATTTCCTCCGTAGCGCTGCCGATGGCCACCGTTCGGGTCATATCCGAGCAGTATCCCTCATAAACGCAGCCGAAATCCATGGTCACAAAGTCCCCCGGACGCAGCACATTCTCCGTAGGCACTCCGTGGGGCATACTGCTGCGCACACCGGACACCACAATGGGATCGAAGGACACCCGCTCCGCCCCGTCTTTCATCATGGAGTACACCAGTTCTGCCGCCACGGCTTTTTCCGTCATGCCCGGGCGCAGAATGGTCAGAATCCGTGCAAAGGCCCGGTCTGTGATCTCCTGGGCCTGCTCCATGCGGCGCAGTTCCTCCGGACTTTTGGACGCCCGCAGTTCCATCACCAACTTCTGGGCGGGAATCAGTTCCACCCCCAACAGGGACTGATATTGCAGATATTCCCCATGTGTCAGGGCATTTTCCTCCCCGCCCACCCGGCTTGCGCCGTGGGAGCGGAGCACTGCCCGCACCAGGTCTCCCAGCGGATGATCCCGGTCGTTCAGTCCCACTTGGAACTGCCCGTTGGCCGCCGCCCGGGCCGCCTCGATATACCGGGAATCGGTGAACAGCCAGGTTTCTTCTGCCGTAACCACCACTGCCCCGGCGGAACTGTGGAATCCGGTGACATAAAACCGGTTTTTGGGGTCCACCAGCAGCATGGCATCCAGTCCATTTTCCCGGAGGCTCTGCTGCAGATCCTGCAAATGACTCATTTCCGCACCACCTTATAGAGCAATCTGAAGGGAAATTCCGCCCCATACCGCAGTGCATGAAGGGGATTTTCCAGTTTGATTGGCCGAACCACGATCGAATACAGTCCGCCCAAACTGCCGCACAGCACATCTGTATAGATCTGGTCGCCAATGATGGCCGTTTTCTCCGGCGGGGTATTTTCCTGCTCCAACACCTGCCGGAGCACGCCCTGCCGGGGTTTTCGCGCCAATTTCACAAAAGGGATCTGCAGCTGTTCGGCAAACAGTGCCGGGCGGTCCCCTTTATTGTTGGAAAACAGGAAGGGCCGCACACCGCCGTCTTTCAGTTCCCGAATCCACGCCTGCAGTTCCGGCGTTGCCGTGTCCACCGAATAGGGGGACAGGGTATTGTCCAAATCCATCAGCAGCAGGTCGATTCCCTGCGCTTTCAGGAACTGCGGTCTAATCTCATAAATATCTCGTACCGATTGCCGGGGAATCGGTAATTTTCTTAGCACACTGATGTCTGCTCCTCTCCTTTCGCCAGAGGGAACGTCACGGTGAATACCGTGCCGCACGGGTCCCGCTGCGCCACTGCAATGGTCCCGCCGTGCATTATAACAGTATCCCGCACGATTGACAATCCCAAACCGCTGCCTCCTGCCTGTCGGCTCCGGGCCTTATCCACCCGATAAAATCGGGCAAAGATGTGTTGCCGGTCCTCCGCAGGAATGCCGATGCCCGTATCCTCCACGGTGAGCACCGCCTGCTCTCCGCCAACAATGCGAATGATCACCTTTCCGCCCTGGACATTGTACTTCACCGCGTTTTCCGCCAGATTGAACAGGATCTGGTACAGGTCGTCCGCAGTGGCCATCACCACCACCGGTTCCGGCGCGTAACACTCCAAAGTGACCTGATGCTCCGCCGCCAAAGGCGCAAGCATCCGCAGGGTTCGCCGGGCACAGGTGCTCAGATCTACCGGCACCGCCTGCTCTGTCACGCCGCTGTCCATTTTGGACAGGGCCAGTAATTTTTCCGTGGTGCGCTGAAGGCGGGCCGCGGAATCCCCAATGTCGCTGACAAATTCCAGCATGGTCTCCCGGTCGATATTTTCGCTTTGGAGGATGCTGTCCGTCAGCAGCCGGATCGAGGCCAGAGGCGTTTTCAGTTCGTGGGATGCGTCCGACACAAACTGGCGGCGGGAGTCCTCCGTAGAACGAAGAATATCCGTCATGCTGTTGAATTCCTCGCCCAGTTCCGTCAGCTCATCGTTGCCCCGGGTCTGGATATGGTGGGTGTAATCCCCCTCCTGCACCACCCGCACGGCCTGGGCCAATTCCTTGATGCGCCGGGTCAGCGCCACGGAGAACAGGAGCGTCCCTAAAATGCCCACCATGACCAGTACCACAGACATGGCCGCCAAACGGTTCTGGATGCCCTGGATCATCTCCGCCTGGTCGGTGTCATCTTCACTCAGGTATACCCCGCCGATCACTTCCCCCGCCATCATCACCGGAGCCGCCGCCTGACTGGAAAAACTGTCTCCGGTATACCTGGAGCGGAAGGCAAGTTTCCCTTCCAGCGCCTTTTCCAGTTCCGGATAGGCCCCGTTGAGGTTGGACCCCAGCATTTCTCCCCAGGTGTCATACACCACATTCTGCCGGGTGTCCGTCACCAGAATGTGATCCGCCCCGGCCACATCCAAAATGTCCATGACAGGGCCTACATTTTCCCCGGTCAGGCTGTCCAGTCCGGCCAGCGCCGAGGAGATCACCGAAACCGTGGCCGTCATAGAGCGCTCTTTGTCTTTGATCACTGCATCCCGGGTCGATGTGACGGGATATGTGTTCAGCAGGATCAGCAAAAGGGCCATAAATGCGCTGAACACCACGGTGATCTGGAGCTGCACCGTGCTTTTGGGCAGCGGCAGTCCCCGTTCCTGCAGCCTCTGTTTTCGCGCCCTCAGCCAATGATACCCATCAGTCCACAAAATAATATCCGACTCCCCATTTTGTCAGAATGTATTCCGGCTCTGCCGGATTCTGTTCCAGTTTCTCCCGCAGCCGACGGATGTGCACATCCACCGTGCGGATATCCCCCTGATAACCGTAGCCCCACACCAGATCCAGCAGCTGTTCCCGGCTGAACACTTTCCCTGGCTTTTTCATAAAAAATTCAATGAGGTCGTATTCTTTCATAGTCAGATCCACCGGCACGCCGTCTTTCAGCGCCTCCCGCTTGGCGGTGTCCAAAGTGATATGGCCCCGGACAATCCGGTCGCCTGCCTGCTGTTCCGCCTGCGCCGTCAGGGTCGATCGGCGCAGCAGCGCGCGGACCCGAGCCTTCAGTTCCAGAATGTTGAAGGGTTTGGTCAGATAATCGTCCGCCCCCGACTCAAAGCCCAGGAGTTTATCGGAGTCCTCACTTTTCGCTGTAAGCATGATGATGGGAACCGTGGAAAACATCCGGATCTGCTGACAGGCCGACAACCCGTCCAATCCCGGCATCATCAGATCCAGAATCAGCAGGTCATAGGCCCCGGTCCGGGCCATTTCCACCGCCGTGGCCCCATCGTAACAGGCATCCACGGCATATCCCTCATTTTCCAAATTGAATTTGATCCCCTTGACCAGGGTCTTTTCATCATCCACTACCAGAATCTTCATGGTCTTTCCTCCACAGTCAGATACATGCACATGGTTTCATAAGTCTGTTCACCAATCCCGGAAACTTCTTTCAGTTCCTCCGGACGGCCGAAAGGGCCGTGTTCTTCCCGGTAAGCGATGATGCGTTCTGCCAGTACCGGCCCGATTCCGGGCAGAGCCTCCAATGTCCTGGCATCGGCAGTGTTCAGATCTACCTGCCATCCCTGTCCCGGCGCCGGCTGCCACACAGCCGCAGTCAGCGGTTCCGGTTCCGCCCCCGCCGTACCGGTCAGCAGCGTCCCCACAGCCAACACCCCCGTGAGCAGCAGCGCCGCCCATTCCGATTTCCGCAGTTTCCCGTCCATCACTCAGCGACACCTCTCGCCCTTTCCAGACAATTTCTGTTGATTTCCGATTCCCCACCCTTTATAATGAAAGGTATGATTGGAATTGTACTGCTGTTTTCCAGCATATCATATCATAGAATTCCATGGATAGACAAGAAAAAACGACGCTAAGGGAGCTGGATATGAAAAAAACAAAACTTCTTTCCTGGGTCTGTTTGCTCTGTGTGCTGATCAGTGTGCTCATGCCCACTGTCAGTGCCGCCGAGGCCCCTGCCGGCAAGTCCACCGCCATTTATCTGGCAGACGCAGATTCCGGCTATGTGTATTATGAACGCAACGCCAACAACAAGGTCTACCCCGCCAGTCTGACCAAGATCATGACTGCCATGCTGGCAGTGGAAGCCATCGAACGGGGAGATGTCTCTCTGGACGATATGGTCACCGCCCAGGAGGGATTCGGCTTTGACATGGAAGCCGACGGCAGCACCTCCGGCATCGTGCTGGGAGAGACCATGACCCTGAAAGACCTGCTGTACTGCACCTTGATGGCCTCCGCCAACGAGGCCTGCAACATTGTGGGCATGTACATCAGCGGGGATGTGGCCTCCTTTGTGGAGCTGATGAACCGGCGCGCCGGAGAACTGGGCTGCAAAAACACCCATTTTGCCAACACCCACGGTCTGCCCAATGAAAATCACTATACCACGGCCTACGATATGTTTCTGATCACCCGGCAGGCCATGGAATACGACCTGTTCGCCACCATCTGCGACACTGCGGAATATACCGTGCAGCCCACCAACAAATCCGATGTGCGCGCCCTGCTGAACACCAACGGTCTGATCAATCCCAACTCTGAAATGTACAAGGGATACTACTATGAGCCTGCCATGGGCGTGAAAACCGGCCACACCAACGCCGCCGGCTACTGCCTGATTTCCGCAGCGGAAAAGGACGGCATCCGGATGTACTGCGTGGTCATGGGCGGCGTGATGACAGAAGATGCCAACGGTGTCATTGACCACTCCAGTTTTTCCGATACCATCGCCCTGTACGACTGGGTCTTTGAAAACTACACCCGGATAGACCTGGTCAAAGCAGAGGAACTGATTACGGAGGTTCCTGTCACCCTGGGCAGTGACGCCGATTCGATCCCGCTGCGGGCGCAAAACCCCATCTCGGCGGTCATTGCCAACGATGCCGACCTGAGCCAACTGAAAAAGACCCTTACAATCTATGGGGAAGAAGGTTCCTGCCAGGCCCCCATTGACGAGGGGCAGGTTCTGGGCGAAATGACCATTTCGCTCAATGGCGTGGAGTACGGCTCCACCTATCTGGTGGCCAACCGCTCCGTGGACTTGAGTTACCTGCAGTCCATGGGCGCTGCCATCCGCAATACACTGAAAAACACCTGGGTACGGTTGGGACTGTTCCTGGTGCTGGCAGTGGTCATCGGCTACGCCGTACTGGTCATCCGCTACCGCATCACCTACCGGAAACGGCAGAAAGAACTGCAGCAGGCACGGCTCCAGCGGCAGCAGATGCAGGAGCAGGCGCAGCGGGAACGGATGTTTGCCGATGCCAAACGGCAGTCTTATCGCAGCCGCAGCGGCGAACAGACGCCGCCTCCCAGCGATGTGACCAGAGATTACTTTGAAGAATTTTTCAGGGATGATAAATAAATTGTCCCGATAAACGACGGAAAGGAACGGATCTTTTGAAATTGGAACTTTGTATTCCCTGCCTGTTTGGCCTGGAGGGCCTGGTAGGAAATGAACTGAGACATATGGACATGGCCAATGTCCGCCCGGAAAACGGCAGAGTCTATTTTGAAACAGATGAGGCCGGCATGGCCCGGGCCAACCTGCGCAGCCGATTCGGCGAGCGGGTGCTGCTGGTGATGGGGCGGTTTCCCGCACAGACCTTCGACCAGCTGTTTGAAGGCACAAAAGCCATTGCCTGGGAGCGGATGATCCCCCAGGACGGCGCTTTCCCTGTGAAGGGATACAGTCTGGACAGCGCCCTGCACTCCGTGCCGGACTGCCAGAAAATCATCAAAAAAGCCGTGGCGGATCGGCTGTCCGCCCGGTATCACCAAAATTGGATGCCCGAGGACGGCCCGCTGTATCAGATTCAGTTCGCCATCATGAAAGACCAGGCCGTTTTGTATCTGGACACCACTGGCACCGGCCTGTTCAAGCGGGGCTACCGCCCTGCCCATGTGGCCGCCCCCTTGCGGGAGACACTGGCTGCCGCTATGGTGGATATTGCCGGCTATCGCGGCCGCGGCGACTTCTGCGACCCCTTCTGCGGCAGCGGCACCATCGCCATTGAGGCTGCGCTGGCCGCCAAAAACCGGGCGCCGGGAATCGCCCGCCGTTTTTCCGCACAGCAATGGCAGAACTTTTCCCCGGAGATCTGGAAACAGGCCGTGGAAGAGGCCCGGGCCAGAGAGTTTTCCGGAAATTATCAGATTTTCGCCTCGGACATCGACCCCAAAGCCGTAGACATGGCCCGGGCCAATGCCCGCCGGGCCGGGGTGGAGGATTGCATCCAGTTCTCCGTGGCCGATGCCACCCAGTTTTCCCGCAGCACCCAGCGGGGCGTGATTGTCACCAACCCGCCTTACGGCGAGCGGCTGATGGAGAAACGGGAAGCTGAGCAGCTGTATATCCGCTTTGGTGAGGCCTACCGTCAGACCACCGGCTGGCAGCTGTATCTGCTCAGCTCCCACACGGAATTCGAGCGTTCTTTCGGTCAGACCGCCTCTAAAAAGCGGAAACTGTATAACGGCACCATCAAGTGCGACCTGTTTATCTACCGATAAGGAGGCCCTCCTTTGAAACACCTGTTCATCGTGAATCCGGCGGCCCGGCAGGGCAACCGGACCACTTTTGCCACCTCTCTGATCCGACAGGCCTTTGCCCATCGCAGCGATGCCTATGAGATCTATGTGACCAAAGCACCTCTGGATGCCGTCAGCAAGATCCGGGCAGAGGCCCAATGGGAAACGGATCTGCGGGTCTATGCCTGCGGCGGCGACGGGACCATCAACGAGTGTGCCTCTGCCTGTGCCGGCCTGGACAATGTATCCATGGCCTGTTTCCCCTGCGGCACCGGGAATGACTTCGTCAAACTGTTCGGTGCAGAAAAGGACAAGTTTTTGAACATCAACGCCCTGATCGACGGAGAGATCACACCGCTGGACATTATTCGTGTCAACGACCGGTACAGCATCAACATTGCCTGCATCGGTGTGGACGGCCGTGTGGGCACCGGCGTACACGCCTTCGACCAGGTCCCGCTGATTGGCCGGGGCAAAGGCGCCTACTACCTGTCCGCCGTGGTGAACTTCTGTAAAAAGATCACGGACGACCTGACCATCCGCATCAACGGTCAGCTGTTCCAGGGTCCGGTCAACTGCCTTTGCATCTGCAACGGCACCTGGTACGGCGGCAGTTTCAATCCCGTGCCTGAGGCACGGCCGGATGACGGGATTCTGGATGTTCTCCTGATCCGCGGACTGTCCCGGGTCCATTTCCCGGCGCTGTTTATGAAGTACGGAAAGGGGCAGTACGCCCAGTTCCCTCAGTACATCACCCATCTGCGCACCGACCGGGTGGAAATCGAGGCTGACGAGGAGTTCCTGATCAATCTGGATGGAGAATCCCTGGTCACCCGGCAGGCAGAGATTCAGCTCATCCCCGGTGGTCTGCGTTTTCTGCATCCCCGAAACATGGATTACTTTCACGCTGAAAAGTCCCAATCCGTCCTTTTGGAACGCTGATTGGAGCACAGAACTGCCAATTTTATCGACAGGAACCGGGGAATTGACCTTAGAAGTGCAAAGTTTATGAAAAAGTTGTGAATTTTAAATTTTCCTCTTGATTATTGGTTCCCATTGCGCTATTATAACAGCTGTGGTTAGCACTCAGACAAATCGAGTGCCAAGACCGCAGCTGTTTTTGTATATTAATTTTCTTAGGAGGCATATACATTATGAAACTGAAACCTTTGGCAGACCGTGTGGTCCTCAAGCAGGTCAAGGCAGAAGAAAAGACCAAGAGCGGTTTGATCCTGTCCTCCGCAGCACAGGAAAAGCCCGAAGTGTTTGAGGTCCTGGAAGTCGGCCCCGGCGGCATGGTAGACGGCAAAGAGGTGAAGATGGAAGTCCAGCAGGGCCAGAAAGTCATCACCGGCAAGTACTCCGGCACCAATGTGAAGGTGGACGGCGAGGAATACATCATCGTCAAGCAGGCAGATATCCTGGCCATCGTGGAGTAATCTCCCCTTCCTCAAACAGGTTTCAATCCCCGCAGCCCCGGGCTGCACGATTCCCTGTTCCCCTTGAACGGAACAGGATGTTATGAAATAATTGGAGGCTTAACTATCATGGCAAAACAGATTGTTTACGGCGAAGAAGCTCGCAAAAAACTGGAATCCGGCATCAACCAGCTGGCTGATACCGTAAAAATCACTCTGGGACCCAAGGGCCGCAACGTGGTTCTGGCCAGAGCATACGGCGCTCCCCTGATCACCAATGACGGCGTAACCATCGCCAAGGAGATCGAGCTGGAAGACCCCTTTGAAAACATGGGCGCACAGCTGATCCGCGAAGTGTCCACCAAGACCAACGATGTGGCCGGTGACGGCACCACCTCTGCCACCCTGCTGGCACAGGCAATGATCAACGAGGGTCTGAAGAACCTGGCTGCAGGCGCCAACCCCATGGTCATGCGCCGCGGCATTTCCAAGGCCACTGATGCTGCTGTCAACGCAATCCGCAGCAACAGCCAGCCCGTTTCCGGCACCAGCGACATCACCCGCGTCGGCACCGTTTCCTCCGGCGATGAGACCATCGGCAAGCTGATTGCAGAGGCTATGGAGAAGGTGGGCCAGAACGGCGTAATCACCATTGAAGAGTCCCGCACCGCTGAGACCTATTCCGAAGTGGTGGAAGGTATGCAGTTTGACCGCGGCTTTATCAGCCCCTACATGGTCACTGACACCGAGAAGATGGAAGCTGTCATGGACGACGCCCTGGTGCTCATCACCGACCAGACCATCTCCAACATTCAGGACATTCTGCCCGTGCTGGAGCAGGTGCTGAAGACCAAGAAGAAACTGGTCATCATCGCTGAGGACGTGGACGGCGAGGCGCTGGCTACCCTGATTCTGAACAAGCTGCGCGGCACCCTGAACGTCTGCTGCGTGAAGGCTCCCGGATTCGGCGACCGCCGCAAGGAGATGCTGCAGGATATCGCCATCCTGACTCAGGGCGAAGTGATTTCCAAGGATCTGGGCATGGAACTGACCAGCGCAACTCTGGAGCAGCTGGGCCAGGCTCGTCAGGTAAAGATCACCAAAGAGACCACCACCATCGTCGATGGCAAGGGCGCCAAGGAAGATATTGCCGCCCGGGTCGCACAGATCAAAAAGGAAATGGAGAACACCACTTCCGATTACGATAGAGAGAAACTCCAGGAGCGTCTGGCAAAGCTGTCCGGCGGCGTAGCTGTCATCAAAGTGGGCGCTGCCACCGAGACCGAGATGCAGGAGAAGAAACTGCGCATTGAGGACGCTCTGAACGCCACCCGCGCAGCCGTGGAAGAGGGCATCGTTGCCGGCGGCGGCAGCGCATATGTCACCGCCGCAAAGGCTGCCGAGGCTGCCGCCTCCGGTCTGACCGGCGACGAAAAGACCGGCGCAATGATCGTTGCCAAGGCTCTGACCGCTCCCATCTGCCAGATTGCATCCAATGCCGGCGTGGAAGGCGCCGTGGTGCTGGATAAGGTCAAACGCAGCCGCAGCGTCACCTACGGTTACGATGCTGCCGGTGATGTATACGGCGATATGATCGCCATGGGCATCGTGGACCCCACCAAGGTCTGCCGCAGCGCCATCGAGAACGCTGCCTCCGTGGCCTCCGTTACCCTGACCACCGAGTCCCTGGTGGCAGATATCCCCACGCCCCCCGCAGCTCCTGCAGCTCCCGATATGGGCGGCATGGGCATGTATTGATCAAAGACGATACACTCCTAAAGGATACAATACCCTCCGGGCACCGCGAATGCGGTGCCCGGTTTTTTCTTTCCCGACTGTCGATGTCCTGCAAACTCTTGTATTTTCAGGGATAAAATGGTATGGTATAGGAAATATTCTTCCTTCCCGATGGAGTGTACAGTATGGTATTCAGCAGTGCCAGTTTTCTCATATTTTTCCTGCCCTGTCTGCTCGTGTGTTACTTTCTCGTTCCCTCGCAGTACAGATCGGCGCGAAACATCATTTTGCTCGGATTCAGCCTGGCATTTTACGCCTGCGGCGGTCCGCCCTTTCTCTTATTGATGCTCCTGTCCATCGCCATCAATTATGTCTGCGGACGCATGGCCGGCCCGGAACACCGCCCTCAGGTGCGAAAAGCCGGAGCCGTGCTGTCTGTGGTATTGGGTCTGGGTCTTTTGGGCTGGTTCAAGTATGCCGGATTTTTTGGTCAGATGCTCCACGCCATGCTCCCGATCATTCCGGTTCCCCAGGTGGTACTGCCCATCGGCATCTCCTTCTTTACGTTCCAGGGGCTGAGCTATGTCATTGATGTATACCGGGGCGACGCTGCAGTGCAGACCAATGTGCTGAAAGTGGCGCTGTATATCTCTTTTTTCCCCCAACTGGTGGCCGGCCCCATTGTGCGGTACACCACCGTGGCTGAAGAGATTGACGACCGGCAGGAGTCCGTCTCGGAGTTTTCCACCGGCGCCACCCGGTTTCTGTTCGGACTGGGCAAAAAAATGCTCCTGGCCAATGTGATGGCACAAATTGCAGACGCCGCCTTTTCCGCCTCCACGCCCGACGCTGCCTTTGCCTGGCTGGGTGCACTGGCGTACACCTTCCAGATCTACTTTGACTTTTCCGCTTACTCGGACATGGCCATCGGTCTGGGGCGGATGTTCGGCTTTCATTTTCTGGAAAACTTCAACTATCCCTACATTGCCCGCTCTATCACGGATTTCTGGCGGCGGTGGCACATTTCCCTGTCCAGCTGGTTCCGGGATTATGTTTACATTCCCTTGGGTGGCAATCGCTGCTCCAAAGCCAAAAACATCCGCAACCTGCTCATCGTCTGGGGTCTGACCGGCCTGTGGCATGGAGCAAGCTGGAACTTCATCTGCTGGGGACTCTGGTTTTTCCTGCTGCTGACAGGCGAAAAATATCTCTGGGGCGCAAGGCTGGAGCGACTGCCCACCCTGCTGCGGCATGGGTATGCCATGCTGCTGGTGATCATCAGTTGGGTGCTGTTCCGGGCTGAGACCCTCTCCGCCGCCCTGACCTATCTGGGCGCCATGTTGGGCAGCAACGGTTTTTCCGGCAGCGTCCAGGCGCTGTATCACCTCCTGGAGTACTGGCCGGAACTGCTGTGCTGCTGCATTGCGGCGCTGCCTGTGAAACAGTGGCTGCAAACCGCTCTGGAGCGGCGTCAAACCGCCCTTTCTGCCGCATTGCTCTGCTGGGGGCCGAAACTGGCCGCACTGGCCCTGCTTGCCGCCTCTTACGCCAAGTTGGTCACCGGCTCCTTCAACCCCTTTATCTACTTCCGTTTTTAAGGAGATGCTCCCATGAAACGATTTTCCGAATGGTGCATGGTCCTGGTCTTTTCCGGAACCCTGCTGGGTCTGATGGCCGCCACCATTCTGCTGCCCAAGCAGCGCTATTCTTACTACGAAAACCGAAACCTCTCGGATTTTCCGGAAATCACCCGGGAGACCATTCTCAGCGGTCAGGTATTCGACGATCTGGAAACCATGTTCTGCGATTATGCCGCCGGACGCAGCGCCATGCTGCGCGCTGTCACCTGGACAGATCTGAACCTGTTCCACCGGCCCGTGGTCAACGATGTGGTGGTCACGGAGGAACTGCTCCTGCCCTATTGGGCGCCGGAAACGGTGGACCCCACTGCCATACAGACCCAGGCTGCGCATGTGGCCGCCGATAACCGCCAGTTACAGGATTTGATTGAATCCTACGGCGGCACCTACTGCTATCTGGCAGTGCCCTGTCAGTACGCTTATCATGCCGACGGCTACCCCGCCTATCTGAATAACCGTGCCGGGTATACCGAAACAGAGCTGTCCGCCCTGACCCAAGCCATGGCGGAGCAGAATGTGAATTTTGTGGATATGGGGCCGATTTTCGAGGAATTGGGCCATCCCGGGATATACAGTTCCGCAGTGGACAACCATTTCGGACTGTACGGTGCCTATGAAACATACCGCGCCGCAGTGCAGGCTGTCCAGTCCCGCTCCGGATACGCCCTCCCTTTCCCCACCCTCGAAGAAGATGTAACCTTCTCTTCTCTGCCGAATCGGTACATGGGTTCCCGTACCCGGAAACTGATGGGGATGCGCGGCAACGACGAAAACCTCCTCGTGGCCCAATTCACACAGGAGATTCCCCTGACGCGCTGGGACAACGGCCGGGAGACTGCCCCCACCGTCTATGCGATGCCGGCAGAAAATGAGCCGGTACTGTACAATCTCTACATGGGCGGAGATGTGGCCGAGACCATACTGGATACCCAGCGTCCGGAACTGCCTTCCTGCCTGATCTACGGCGACAGTTTCACCAACGCCGTGGAGTGTCTGGCTTACTACAGTTTCGACCAGACCCGCAGTCTGGATCTGCGGCATTACTCGGAAATGCCTCTGACAGAATATATTGCACAGTATCAGCCGGAGGTCGTACTCTGTATCCGGGACTATGAATCCCTGCTCAGCCGTGACGCAAATGGAAATCTCAGCTGATGGCGCAAACCCACTGGTGACTGATTATGAAAATCAAAAAACTCATGACACACATTTTCACCCGCCTGTTCCTGTTCGGACTGGCGCTGGTGCTGCAAATCAGCTGGCTGCTGTACACGCTGTACTCTTTCAGCGATTACTACAAGGTCATCAATATTCTGCTGACCGTGGTGAGCCTGCTGACCGTGATCTATATTATCAACGGCCGCTCCAACCCCGCCGTGAAACTGGCTTGGATCGTGCCCATTCTGGCTTTTCCCTTGGTAGGCGGAGTGCTGTTTCTCATCTCCGGCGGCAAAGCCCCCAAGCGGAAACTGGCCCGGGCCATGAATTTGGAGCGGAAACGCTCCGTGACCTATCAATCCGATTGCAAAGAAACCATCCGCGCCCTGAATGATCCAAATCTGGCCGGGCAATGCCAATATCTGGCGCGCCAGGGATTCCCACTGTACGCCAACACCCGGAGCGAATACTACCCCACCGGCGAGGAGGGCTATGCCGCGCTGATCGAGGAACTGGAAAAAGCGGAGCATTTCATTTTCCTGGAGTATTTTATCATCCATCCCGGCAAAATGTGGAACACCATTTTGGAGATCCTGCTGCGGAAAGCCCAACAGGGTGTGGATGTGCGGCTGATTTATGACGATGTGGGCAGTGTTTCCACCCTGCCCTTCCGATACGCCCACAAACTGGAACAGCAGGGCATCCGTGCCGTGGCATTCAACCCCTTTATCCCGGTTTATTCCACCGTCATGAACAACCGGGATCACCGGAAGATCACCGTCATCGACGGCAATGTGGCCTTTACCGGCGGCTCCAACTTCGCCGATGAATACATCAACGAGATTGAGCGGTTCGGCTACTGGAAAGACAACATGGTCAAACTGGAGGGGGAAGGCGTTTGGGGAATGACCCTGCTGTTTCTGGAAATGTGGAACACCCTGCGCCACACGGACAAAGACCTCTCTCCCTATCGCCCCACCCGTTCTGTTTCCGGAGACGGTTGGGTGGTTCCCTATGGCGACACCCCTCTGGACAATGAATATCTGGGGGAGAGCGTTTATCTGAACATGATCCACGGCGCCAAGCGCTATGTTTACATCATGACGCCCTATCTGATCATTGATCAGGACCTGCAGACCGCCCTGACACTGGCTGCAAAACGGGGCGTGGATGTCCGCATTATCACCCCCGGCATCCCGGACAAGAAGATCGTGTTCGATCTGACCCGCTCCCACTATCCGGATCTATTGGAGGCAGGTGTGCGGATCTATGAATACACGCCGGGATTTCTCCATTCCAAAGTATTCGTCTGCGATGATGAGTCTGCCGTAGTGGGAACCATCAACACCGACTACCGCAGCCTGTATCTCCATTTCGAAAATGCCTGTCTGTTCCTCAAAAACCAGGCCGTTCAACAGGTGAAAGAAGATTTTCTGGACACCCAGACCAAGTCCCAGCGGATTCTGCCGGCGGATGTGACCAAAAGCACCAAGGGCAAATCTCTGCTGTACAGCATTTACTATGCCATTCTCCGCCTGTTTGCGCCGCTGATGTGAAGTGTGCTTATGGATCAAAAACAACTGATTGAATATAAGTCCGTTCTGGCTCAGGCCGTGGAAATCGGCAAATATCTGCTGGCCTCCGGCGCCGAAGTCAGCCGGGTGGAAAACACCATTGAACGCATCATGTATGCTTACGGCGCCCTGGAAGTCAACGCCTTCGTGGTGCAGGCATTCATTTTGGCCTCCGTTCGCCTGTGCGACGGCACGGAATGTATCCGCGCCCGACGGGTCGCCAACGCCGGGACTGACCTGGGCCGACTGGAGCAGCTGAACAGTCTGGCCAGGCAGATCTGTGAGCAGACGCCCCCCGCAGCCCAGGTGTCCCGGGAACTGAAGGATATTCTGGCATTTGAGCCCAATCCCTGGCTGACCTGTCTGGGGTATTTTCTGTCCGTTTCCACCATGGCCGTATTTTTCGGCGGAACCATCATGGACAGCATTGCCGCCGGGGTGATCTCCCTGGTCATGTTTTTCAGCGACCGATACCTGCGGAAATCCAATTACAATGTCTTTGTCTACACGCTGCTATCCTCTCTGATGGCCGGGTGGCTGGCGGTACTGTTCGTTCGGTTTGGCTTTGGCGACCATGTGGATAAAATCATGATTGGTGATATCATGATCCTGATTCCCGGACTGGCCCTATGCAACGCCATGAAAGACATTCTCCACAAAGATCACCTGACCGGCATGAGCCGATTTGTCGAGGCCCTGGCCACCACGCTGTTCATTGCCTTCGGGTTCTTCATCGCCTCCGCCACCCTGGGCGGTGGCCTGGTCAATTCCCATCTCCCCTCTCCCAGCGACTGGGTGCAAATTCTGTGCAGCGGTCTGGGCAGCGTGGGGTTCGCCCTGTTTTTCCTGGCAAAGGTGGACAAGCTCCCCTTGGCCCTGTTGGGCGGTGCCCTGTCCTGGACCGTTTATCTGGTGGTGTTCCACTGGTATCCCGATGTGTTCACCGCCAGCGCCGTTGCCGCCGCCTGCGTGTGTGTTTATGCCGAGTGCGCCGCCCGCCTGGTCAAGGCCCCGGCCATCGTATTCATGATTACTGCAGTGATTCCTTTGTTGCCCGGCAGTTACCTCTATTACGCCATCACGGGATTGCTCACCGGAGATTCTGCCCAGTTCTCCCTCTTCGGCAGTCGGGCGCTGGCCGCCACACTGGGCGTGGAAGGCGGGATTCTGATTGCCTACTTCGTGTTCATGCACATTCTGGACTGGAAACACCGCCTGCGTGCCAAACGGATGCAGCACGCCGACCGCATCCCCTGTAATTCCAGTAAAAAAACCGGTCTCTGAACCAGAGACCGGTTTTTTATTCCATTGAAAGCTTTATAGCAGCATAGCCAGGCATACAAATGCCACGCCGGACACCGCAGACCCTGTCATCAATTCCCAAAAACGGTGCTGTTTCAGTTTCATCGAAGACCAGATCACCAGACCGCAGACGACCAGTCCTGCCGGAATGGTCCATCCACCCAGAAAATATCCCGCCGCTACCAACGGGCCGGCCGTAGAACAGGCATGGCCGCTGGCCTTGAAATGCATCCCTTTATTCAGGAGCAGCAACAGAAGAATAGAGATTACATATGTCCCTGTGATCACCCGATATGCCCCTGTCGTCGGCATGAGCAGCGCATACAAAAAGGCCAGCACATACCCTGCCGCGCTGAAGTACATAGCGGTTTTCCGCTGTCCCTCCCGTCCTTTGGCGTGCAGTCGGGGCACCAGTGCAGAGATCACATAGGACAGCAGGGGTATCCCCGTCAGTCCCAACATCACCATCCAATAATCCAAGCCCCGCAGATAAATCTGTGTTTCCGACAGCCAGAGCATGGTCATGGCACACCCGCTGGTCACTGCGGGGACAGTGACTACCCGGATGATTTTTGCCGCAAGATCGGAACCTTTCATGTCGCGCCTCCATAATATACCGAATACCTTTTTATCTGGTTTTCATTACCAGATGACGCTATTCTACTACACCCTTCCGGAAAATGCAAGGGGCGCCCGCACTTTCTTTTTCGACAAATGTCAAAACTTGTATATTGACATTCTTCGCCCCAGCCGATATAATGTGCATACCATCTCGGGTGAGATGGACAGAAAGACAACTCAATCATTTCCTTATCAAGAGTGGTGGAGGGAACGGCCCTGTGAAACCCGGCAACCTGTAGTGAAACAAGGTGCTAAATCCGGCGGTGTGCAATCGAGAGATAAGGATGGGATACTTTTGCTCCGCCGGTTCGGCGGGGTTTTTTTATTCCGTAAAAACTTGTGCATTCGCACAAAATTCAAATAGAAGGTGGTTTTTACCATGACAAAACATCTGTTTACTTCTGAGTCTGTCACAGAAGGGCATCCCGATAAAATCTGTGACCAGATTTCCGATGCGATTCTGGACGCAATTCTGGAAAAAGATCCCAACGGCCGCGTGGCCTGCGAAACAACGGTTTCCACCGGTTTGGTGCATATTATGGGCGAAATCTCCACAGACTGCTATGTGGACATCCCCAAAATTGCCAGAGATGTGGTCCGTGAGATCGGCTATGACCGGGCCAAGTTCGGCTTTGACGCCGAGACCTGCGCCGTCATCACCAACATTGACGAGCAGTCTGAGGACATTGCACTGGGCGTGAACAACTCTCTGGAATCCAAAGAGGGCGGCGACCTGGGCAACGGCGCCGGTGACCAGGGCATCATGTTCGGATATGCCTGCACCGAAACCCCGGAGTATATGCCTCTGGCCATCTCCCTGGCACACAAACTGGCCAAGCGCCTCACCGATGTCCGGAAAGACGGCACTCTGGACTACCTGCGTCCCGACGGCAAGACTCAGGTCACCGTGGAGTACGGCCCCGACGGCAAGCCCGTCCGGGTAGACACCATTGTCATCTCCACCCAGCACGCCCCGGAAGTGACCCTGGAGCAGATTCGCCAGGACATGATTGCCCATGTGGTAACGCCCATTGTCCCTGCCGCTCTGCTGGATGAAAATACCAAGTACTACATCAACCCCACCGGCCGCTTCGTCATCGGCGGTCCCCAGGGAGACTCCGGCCTGACCGGTCGGAAGATCATTGTGGACACCTACGGCGGCAGCGCCCCCCATGGCGGCGGAGCATTCTCCGGCAAAGACCCCACCAAGGTGGACCGCAGCGCAGCCTATGCCGCCCGCTATATCGCCAAAAATGTGGTGGCCGCCGGACTGGCTGACAAGTGCCTGGTTCAGCTGGCTTATGCCATTGGCGTGGCAGAACCGGTCAGTGTCATGGTGGATACCAGCGGCACTGGAACGGTCTCTGACGATGCTCTGAGCGAGGCCGTCCGCAAAGTGTTCGACCTGCGCCCCACTTCCATCATCCGGGATTTGGATCTGCGGAAACCCATCTACCAGAAATTGGCCGCCTACGGTCACATGGGACGGGAAGACCTGGGCGTGACCTGGGAAAAGACCGACCGTGTGGACGCTCTGAAGGCCGCACTGGGTCTGTAAATCACAAAAACGCATTGTTCCCTATGGGGGAACAATGCGTTTTCTTTTCCTTTAATCGCACCCCTATTCCCCCGGGCGCATACAATACAGCGGGGCCAAGAGTGTTTTCCGGCCCCTGCGCTCCCGGAATGGAGCGCATATCAATGCGTCATTTGGAGGAATTTCATGTCAAAGTGCAATTATCCTGAAAACATGAATGTGATCCGGCCACCCGCACCCCCTTACTGCGCCCCGGGATGGTGCTGCAGCTGCTGTTGTCCCGGTCCGGCCGGACCTGTGGGCAGAATGGGGCCCACTGGGCCTACTGGCCCTATGGGGCCCATGGGCGTGCCTGGTTTTCCCGGAGAAATCGGCCCCACCGGGCCTGTCGGTGCCACGGGTGCAGTCGGCCCCACCGGCCCTGCCGGGCCTGCGGGAACCGTAACACCTGCAACGGCCGTAGCAGACCTGCTCGCCACTGCAGATCTGACCACCACCATTGAAAAAATCAACGAGCTGTTGGCTGCCCTGCGCGCCGCGGGTCTGTTGGCCAACTAACGAAAAAGAGCCGTCTGTAAGACGGCTCTTTTTCATACACCTTTCCCTATATGATGCATACCATAAAACAGACATTGCCGTATAAGGAGGCCCATCATGAAGATCGCAGTTTATGCCATCAGTAAAAACGAAGAAACATTTGTCAATTCCTGGGTGGAATCCATGTCCGAGGCCGATGCCGTCTATGTGTTGGACACCGGCTCCACTGATCGAACCGTAGAACTGCTCCGGGAACAAGGCGTCACCGTCCATGAAACCACCATTTGTCCCTGGCGATTCGATACCGCCCGCAATCAGGCGCTGGCGCTGCTGCCAGAAGATGTGGACATTTGCGTTTCCACCGATCTTGACGAGCAGTTCCGCCCCGGTTGGCGAAAGGCCCTGGAGCAGGCCTGGAAACCAGGGACGCAGCAGGCCTGGTTCCGGTACACCTGGGACTTCACCCCCGACGGCGCCGAAGGAACGATTTTCTGGCGGGAAAAGATCCACGCCCGTGAGGGATTCCGTTGGATTCATCCGGTACATGAAGTGCTAGAATATACCGGTACGGGAAAGCCTGCCGTGGTCTGCGCCGAAGGAGTTCAGTTGGATCACCATGCCGACCATAAAAAATCCCGGGCACAGTATCTTCCGCTGCTGGAGTTGGCGGTGGCCGAATCTCCGGAAGACGACCGCAACACCCACTACCTGGGGCGGGAATACTTCTTCCACCGGCGTTGGGACGACTGCATCCGCACCCTCCGTCGCCATTTGAGCCTGCCCAGTGCCCAATGGGCGGATGAACGAGCCGCCTCTCTCCGCTATATCGGGCAGGCCCACCAGGCTCTGGGTCACCACCGGGAGGCTCTCCAATCCCTGCTCCGGGCCTGCGGGGAGGCACCCTGGCTCCGGGAGCCCTGGCTGGATCTGGCGCGGTTTCTGTATGAGCAGGAAGACTGGGCCGGGGTACTGTTCGCCTGCCGCCGGGCGCTGCGCATTACGGAACGGCCTCTGTCCTATATCAGCCAGGCAGACAGCTGGGGCAGCCTGCCCTACGACCTGGCAGCTCTGGCCTGTTATCATCTGAATCTGGGGGAAGAGGCCGTTTACTACGGTCGGCAGGCGGTAAACAGAACTCCCTCAGACCAGCGTCTGAGGGAGAATCTGCGGTACTATGAAGGATTGATTTCGTTCGTTTAATGGGGATCAGAAGATCCGTTTTGCCCCCACATAGTGGTTGACATAATAAGAAGAGTTGATGCTGGTGATGATCACCTTTCCGCCGCCGGAGGAGGAATGGATAAACTGCCCATCGCCAATATACATGCCCACATGGCCGATGGACTGACTGGAACTGGAGAAGAATACCAGATCCCCCGCCTGCAGTTCACTTTTGGCCACACTGGTGCCATTATTGGTATACTGCTGCGCGGCCGTCCGATCCAGCGTCATCCCGCTCTGTGCAAACACATACTGGGTAAATCCGGAGCAGTCGAATCCTCTGGTCGTGGTGCCGCCATAGATGTAGGGCGTGCCCAACAGGCCTTTGGCCGTGGCGATCAGATCGTCTGCCGTGCTGTTGGCCGACAGCGTCTGGGCATACACCTCACCCTCCGGGGCAAGGGTCATGTAGTCAGAGGACACATAACCGGTATTGCCCAGATAACTGACCTGATACCAGTTGCCCTGGACGCCGGTGACTGTCATGGCCGTGCCGGAATCATAGGTGCCAAGAACCGCAGAATCCGTGCCCGGTCCCTGCCGCAGCCGTACTGTATCGCCGGTAATGGTGCCGACACCGAATTCCGCCGTCAGATTCTGAGAAAATGTCAGATACTGGGAGGACATAAAGCCCTTCAGCCCATTGTAAATGACTTCATACCAACCGGTGCCCGTATCGGCGGACACGACTACAGGTTCTCCCTGCTGTCCCACGGTGATGGTCTCAAAGTCTGTTCCGGCGCCGCTGCGCAGCCGCACGCCGGTATTCAGCGTCGCGCCGCCCAAAGTGGCGGCGTGTACCGGAACGGCGAACGCGGAGGTCGCCAGAATGGCAGTCAGGCAGACGCTCAGCGCCCGCTGTTTCAGATGTTGCTTTTCCATATGTACTCGTGCGGCAACCCCTCCCGCGGGAATTCCCCCACCTCACCTTTCCTGATTTTTGCGTTATTTGGAGGACAATGCCCGCTCCAGCCAAATGGATGCCAGATCCATTGCCGCATACAAACTGTCCTTTTCGCTCTTCTTGACCACACGGTCTTTGCTTTTGATTTCGGGATCGGTCAGCTGAAGCTGCACAGACACCCGGGTTGCCACTTCCAGATCCTTGACTTTTTTGGTATCCATGATCTGAAGCTGTACGATATATTGATCGGACATCTCTCCGAAGTAGATCAGGTTATCTTTTCTGCGGAGCGGATGCCCTTTATATTCCAATGCGTTGCTAGCCATGACGCAATTACCTCCCTGTCATTGTCACCAAATTGTAACACTAACCCACAATTCTGTCAACTCTGTTTTTCCTTTTGGAAAAATTTTTCATAAATTTTTCCAAAATTTTTCGGCATTTTTCCGCACCTCTCCGGAAATCTCCCGAAAAATAACGCCTGTGCAAACAATTGCACAGGCGTTAAATAATTACAATTCTGTTATTTTTCGCCAGACCGCTCAATCATCTATTTCGCCGTCCCCTTCACTGTCCGGGGATTCCGGAAGGACTGGAACCTCTGTTTCCGGAGTGGGTGTCACTTCCGGTACGGGGGTAGGCGTCACCGCCGGGGTGGGTGTCGGTGTGGGGGTAGGCGTGGGCGTGGGAGTGGGCGTCGGCGTCGGTTCCTCATCCGCCTTGCTGCCGAAAATACCCGTAGGCGCCAAGTAAGTTTCCCGAACGAAGTCCTTGTAAGTCAAACCCAAATTGGCATCGATGCCGTTCATGATCTCTTTCCAGATCTGCAATGCCGGGTTGCCATAGAAACTCATGGCCTGGTTCTGATCGTATCCGGTCCAAACGGCGGCACAGTAATAGGGCGTGAACCCTGCAAAGTACCGGTTTTTCCAGTCGGAAGAGCTGCCGGTCTTGCCCGCGGCAGGCATATTGTTCAGAGATGCCGCCCCGGCGATACCGTTGGTCACATTGTTGCGCAGCATGGCCACCATGTTATCCGCCGTGGTCTGGGAGAAAGCCTGGATGGTCTCCGGCTCGTTGGTCAGGATCACATTCCCGTTGGAGTCCGTCACCTTGCTGTAAGTCCGGCCATAGGTAAACACACCTTTGTTCAGGAACGCACAGTAAGCCTGGGTCATCTCCCGCACCGTGACACCGTGGGTCAGCTCACCCAGTGCCAGCGGCGCATAGTTGCAGTCCTGCTCCACCAGACTTTCAAAGCCCAATCGGGTCTGCAGGAACTCAAAGGAGGCCTCCGGAGTCAGCTTGTCGATGATCTGTGCCGCCACGGTGTTCAGAGAACTAGCCAGACCCTGCCGAATGGTAGTCCATCCCATATATCCGCCGTTGGCGTTTCTGGGATACCAGGAACTGCCGCTGAGGACGATATCCTTGGAGTCGTTTACCTCGGTATTGGGGGTGATGATGCCATACTCCATTGCCGGGCCATAAGAGGCCAAAGGCTTAAAGGAGGAACCCGGAGACCGGTAAGCGCCGGTGGCACGGTTCAAGATGAAGTTGGCATTTTTCTCCCCGGTGCCGCCGCTCAGCGCCACAATGGCACCCGTGTAGGGGTCCATGATTACGCAGGCAGACTGGAGCTGGGGAATGGTGCCGTCCGCGTTAGGCGCCGGCTGCCGATACGGCTGCGGCAGGTTCTCCACATTCAGATATACCGCATCCACCGCATCCTGCACTTTGGGATTATAATAGGAATAGATCTGATAGCCGCCGTTATACAGCAGCATCGTGGCCGCCTCCCGGTTGATACCCTTTTCTGCCATCAGGTCCTGGAGCACATCCTCAATGACCACTTCCTCGTAGTAACTGTAAATGTTCTGCGTGTATTCACTGGACTCGGACCGGACGAACACCAATTCCTCATTGACCGCCGCCACATACTCATCGTGGGTGATATATCCCTGGTCGTACATCTCCCAGAGAATGGTCTCCTGCCGGGCCTTATTGTTGTCCCGGCTGATAAAGGGGTCATACCGGCTGGGGTTGTTGGTGATGCCGGCGATACTGGCGCACTCGGCCAAAGACAACTGACTGGCGCTCTTGCCGAAATATGTCTGAGCCGCTGCCTCCACACCGTAGCAGCTCTCTCCGAAGTAGACCACATTCAGGTAATACTCAATGATCTCGTCCTTATCATAGGACTTTTCCAATTCCAGCGCCCGGAAAATTTCAATCAGTTTTCGCTGCACGGTAATATCGTCGTACTCCGTTATATTTTTCAGGAGCTGTTGGGTAATGGTGGACCCGCCGAAGTCGTTTTTCATGGTCAGGAACATATTGGCGAAGGCCGCCACCGTCCGATACCAGTCCACGCCCTTGTGTTCATAGAACCGCTTATCCTCAATGGCTACCACGGCGTGTTCCATGTCCTCAGGGATCTGCTCATAATCGATCCAAATCCGGTTCTGGGTGCCATACAGCATGGTCAGTTCTTTCCATTCCTCCCCGGTACCGGCGGCCTCCGGGTCCTGATACCAGATCGTGGACGACAGTTTGACCCGAAAATCGGACAATGTCAGATCGATGTCTTCCATCAGGCTTGTTTTTACATAATAGGCAAAAATGCACATAAACAACAGCCCGGTCAACAGGAAGATCAGAAAGACGGTCAAGATTACCTTCAGCACGCCCCGCAGGGTCATACCGGCGGCACCTGCCGTTTTATCCGCTATCTTTTTCGCTTTTTCATGTGCCATAAGCGTTCCCTTTCTCTTATCATATCTGCCTCAGGCAGTGATTCTGCAACGCAATTTCCCCGTGCCGCATCCTACGATGCTGTGGGTATAGTCAATGAAGTATACCACATTTCCGCAGAAATGTTAAGTACTGGGAAAATAAATCCAAAAAATTTACAAATTCAGGTCTGAACCTTCCCCTTTTTTGGCATACTAAAAGAAATGCCTGTCCGAAACACAATTTTTTGGGAGGGATCTGTCATGCATTTCCACCTGTCGCTCAAATGGCGGGTTTTCTGTCTGGGGGCGCTGGTTCTGGCAGCATCCGCCGCTGCCGGCGCCGCCGTCCATTCCTTTGCCGCCGTTTCGCAGTCCGCCCCTGCACCCCCACCGCCGCCCCAGGTAGCGGCGCAGTACAGGGATTTTGAAACCGCCGCCTACATTCTAAAGGAACAGGACGGATATGTCGCGGTATTTTCGTCGAACAGCGAAACGCCCCTGCAAATCACCGGTATTCCGGTGGCCGGACTGCCCTCCGCAGACCGGGCGCTGCTGGCCGAAGGCATTACCGCAGCAGACCGCGGAGCACTGCTGTGCCTGCTGGAAGATCTGGGTTCGTAAAAAAGAGAAAATTTCGGATTGATTTCTTGCGGAAGATGGTATACAATATGGATAGAAAGATACCCGGAGGTACCTGATCAATGGCAGATGAAACCTTTGAAAGTGAGCTGATCACCGTAACTGACGAGAACGGTGAAGAGCATGAGCTGGAAGTCCTGGGCAACCTGGACTATAACGGCAAGACCTATTACCTGTTCGTTCCCTCCAATATCGACGAGATGGAAGTCAACGACCCGGATTATGGCTACATCATCCTGGAGTCCATCATCGAAGGGGAGGACGAAGTGTTCCTGTCCATCGAAGATGACGAGGAACTGCAGGAGGTCTATGAGATGTTCATGGCCCTGATGGAAGAGGACGAAGGCGAATTCGACGAAGAGTTCGACGAGGAGACCATCCAGCGGGACCTGGCACAGGAGGATGAGGACTGATTCGTCCCCTCCTCAAAACAAGTCAATAAGCCCTGCGCTGTTCGTGGATTTTTTGGCCCTCTTAAACCCACATTTTTAATACGGAATGCCATATTCCGCAGTGAATTGCAGGCCTCCCGTCCGGGCTCGACCCGGTTGGAAGTTGGAAGCAGAGAAGCTGTGGAGAGGCGATCCACCTGCCGGAGACGTGCAGGTTATAATTGGGCCCCACGGCAGGGCGGGGTTTATGGTTTTTTCAACCACCCCGTCACTGTAACCGTAACAGAAGATCACATCACAAACAATGAATGCTACGACCTGATTCTCGATGTCTAATGTTAACAAGAAGATGTAATTGCAAAGACAACTAGAGAAGAAGGCAGTTCAGATGCAGATATTTGAAGGCCTATATATCGGTCTGCTTATCGCCATCTTGGGATGTGTGTTTACTTTCGTCTTTTCAAATTTCTTTGATCTCTTTTCGGAAGTTTACAGTTGGGGTGTCTTCCTTTGTTTTGTACAGGCTATGTTTTATCGGTTATCTAAGAATGATAAGAGATAACAGACAGAATAAAGGGAAGTTTCTTTTCCTTTTATTCCGTTCAAAAGCACTCGATTATAAATGTAAAAGTTCAATCAAAATAAGCGGGGCGATGCCCCACTTATTTTTCTTCATCCAATCAGAGGCTGCGCCCAATGGACGCAGCCTCTGGTTTTTTATCCGTTCTGATACAGGGGGAACCGATCCGTCAGCGCCTTGACCTGCTCCCGCAGAGCGTCGATCCGCTGAGGGAAATCTTCCCGGGCCGTTTCGCAGATCAGCCGGCCCACCTCCCGCATTTCCGCCTCCCGGAATCCCCGGGAAGTGACCGCAGGCGTGCCCACCCGAATGCCGGAAGTGACAAAAGGACTTTCCGGGTCATTGGGGATGGTATTTTTATTGGCCGTGATATACACTTCGTCCAGCCGATGCTCCATTTCCTTGCCTGTCAGGTGTACAGGCCGCAGATCCACCAGTGCCAGATGGTTGTCCGTACCGCCGGAAACCAGATCCAGACCGCCCTCCAACAGCGCCTCCGCCATTGCCTTGGCGTTCTTCACAATCTGCTCCTGGTAAGTCTTGAACTCCGGCTGCAATGCCTCGCCCAGCGCCACGGCCTTGGCCGCAATGATATGCTCCAGAGGCCCACCCTGAGAACCGGGGAAGATGGCGGAATTCAGCTTTTTGGCAATGTCTTCATCGTTGCACAGCAGCATACCGCCCCGGGGTCCCCGCAGAGTCTTGTGGGTGGTGGTGGAAACCACATCCGCATAGGGAATGGGGGAAGGATGCAGACCTGCTGCCACCAGTCCGGCAATGTGGGCCATGTCCACAAACAGGTACGCCCCCACTTCCTGGGCGATCTCATGGAACGCCTTGAAATCAATGATCCGGGGGTATGCCGAGGCGCCGGCCAGGATCATCTTCGGGCGGTGCTCTTTGGCCAGCTGGCGCACCTGGTCATAGTCGATGCGTCCGTTTTCATCCACTCCGTAGGCCACCATGTGGTAATTCTTTCCAGAGAAGTTTTTCGGGGAGCCATGGGTCAGATGTCCACCGTTGTCCAAGCTCATGCCCAACACGGTATCCCCGTGCTCACACAACGCCTGGTACACGGCAAAGTTCGCCTGGGCGCCGGAATGAGGCTGCACATTGGCAAACTTGGCGCCGAACAGTTTCTTTGCCCGCTCAATGGCAATATTTTCCACCACATCCACGCACTGGCAGCCGCCGTAGTACCGTTTTCCGGGATAGCCTTCCGCATATTTATTGGTCAGCACCGTGCCGGCTGCCGCCAACACTGCGGGACTGACGATATTTTCCGAGGCGATCAGCTCGATATTCTGCTGCTGCCGGGCAAATTCTGCCTGCACAGCGCTGCCCACCTCCGGGTCCTGAGCCGCGATCAGCTCCATGAGTTCTTTGATCATCGGGAACACTCCTTTTCTATGTTGACCGTCCCGGCAAGCCGGGCGGGGTCTTTCAGATTTCCAAATAGCGTTTCAGCGCGTCGATCCGGTCGTCCGTATCCCGTTCCCCCAGCAGATACCAGTCCGTCAGCTTTTCAACATCCCGTTCCAGACGGGACACCGACAAACTGGGGTCCGACGGCTGCAGGACAAAAATCTTCCCTTCTGCCTCCAGTTGCTGCAGCACGCGCCGTGTCCGGTTGTATCGATCCTCATTTTCTTCCAGCGCCTTCATCAGATGGGGGAATTGCCGGTATTTCTGCCACTCCAGCAGCTGTTTGCCAAAGCTTTTCTCTTTTTTCCGATAGGTCAGAGGCCGACTGGCAACCACTACCACTTTCTCATATCCCTGTTTCAGCGCCCACAGGGCCGGATTATAGTCCGTCAGTCCGCCGTCCAGGTACAGACCATCCCCCACCGCCGCCATGGGCATGACAAAGGGCATGGCCGTAGAGGCCCGGAGCATCTCCGGCAGCGGATAGTCCTCCTTGGAAAAATAGGTCGGCATCCCCGTCCGGCAATCCGTGGCCACGATATACAGCCTCTGTCCCCCGTGATAAAACTGCTCTTCGTCAAAGGGACATTTTTTCTGCACATCCTCAGAGAAGATGAATCCCACATCAATCAGCGCCCCGCTGTTGTGCAGTGCCTGCCGCCCCACATACCGGGAATCCCCCCGATACAGCCGATTCAGCGTCAGCGTACGCCGATACTGACGGCTGACATAGTTGCTGGCGCAAAGCGCCCCCGCCGAGACTCCCACCGTGGTTTCAAAATACAATTCGTGTTTCAGAAGGCTGTCCATCACGCCTCCGGCATACAGACCACGGAATGCGCCGCCTTCACTGACCAATGCTGCTGAGATCAAGTGTTTCCCTTCCTTTCAGAATGTCAGAGTCACTACCTGGCCGCTCTCCAGAGATTTGGGCAGGTCAATGATCCGCTGGTTGGCCGACCCCTTAAAGTTCAGCCGAATATCCTTCAGTTCTTCCTGGAACCGGCCGTCTACCAATACATCCATGCAGCGGAGCATCTCGTCCGTCACTTCGCACCGGGGGTGGCTGCCCTCCCGGAGCAGTTCTTCATCCAGCAGGAATCCGGTATAACACCAGATGGTTTTCCCCGGCAGACGGCTGCGGATCTTCCGCAGCAGGGGCATCAACGCCCGCTGATTGGACGGTTCCATGGGATCGCCCCCCAACAGGGTCAGTCCGTCGATATAGGAGTGATCCAACAGCCGGAGCACTTCCTCCTCCGTTTCCTCGGTAAACGGCTCTCCATAGTCGAAATTCCAGGTTTCCGGCTGGAAACAGCCGGGGCAGTGATTGGTACAGCCGGAAACAAACAGAGAGATCCGCATCCCCGGGCCGTTGGCCACATCACAATTTTTCAGCGCACAGTAATTCATAACTCTTCCTCTCAAAATGCGGACAGCCCCGCAGTGCGGGGCTGTATGGTTTTCATCGTTTCGATTTAGCCGCAGCAAACGCCCTTGACCGGCTCGTCCAGACTCACGTGCAAAACCCGATCCCGGATTTCTTCCGTGCGTCCCTGGTTCCAGTACTGGGTGCCGATATATCCGCAGGTGCGGCGGGCCACATTCATTTTGTTCTGGTCGGTGTTGCCGCAAACCGGGCATTTCCAGACCAGTTTTCCGTCGTCCTCCACAATCTGGATCTCCCCGTCGTAGCCGCAGACCTGGCAGAAATCGCTCTTGCAGTTCAGCTCTGCATACATAATGTTGTCGTAAATAAACCGGATAAGTGCCATCACGCCGGGAATGTTGTTCTGCATATCCGGCACTTCCACATAGCTGATGGCGCCGCCGGGAGACAGAGCCTGGAACTTGGCCTCAAAGGTAAACTTGTCAAAGGCGGAAATTTCCTCGCCCACATGGACATGGTAGCTGTTGGTGATGTATCCCTTGTCCGTAATGCCCGGGATGATGCCGAATCGGCTCTGCAGGCATTTGGCGAACTTGTAAGTGGTGGACTCCAGGGGCGTGCCATACAGAGAAAAGTCAATGTTATGGGCCTGTTTCCACTCCTTGCACTTATCGTTCATGTGCTGCATCACAGACAGGGCAAACGGCTCGCCCTCAGGGTCAGTGTGAGACTTGCCGGTCATGTACTTCACGCACTCGTACAGGCCTGCATAGCCCAGAGAGATGGTGGAATAGCCGCCGAACAGCAGCTTATCAATGGTCTCGCCCTTTTTCAGCCGGGCCAGTGCGCCGTACTGCCACAGAATGGGCGCCGCATCGGACAGAGTGCCTCTCAAGCGGTTGTGCCGGCACATCAATGCCCGATGGCACAGCTCCAAACGCTCATCGAAGATCTGCCAGAACTTGTCCATATCGCCGCCGGAACTCAGCGCCACATCCACCAGGTTGATGGTGACAACGCCCTGATTAAACCGGCCGTAGTACTTGGGCTGATTGGTCTCCGGGTCCACATAGGGGGTCAGGAAACTGCGGCAGCCCATGCAGGTATAGCAATGGCCTTCGCCGTTTTTATCCACTTTCAGTTCCAGCATCTTTTTCTCGGAGATATAGTCCGGAACCATGCGCTTGGCGGTGCATTTGGCGGCCAGTTCCGTCAGATAGTAGTAGGGAGAATCGTGGTGAATATTCTGCTCCTCCAGCACATAGATCAGCTTGGGGAACGCAGGCGTCACAGCCACGCCCACCTCGTTTTTCACGCCGGCAATCCGCTGTTTCAGCACTTCCTCAATGATCTTGGCCAGATCTTTTTTCTCCTGCTCATTTTTGGCCTCGCCCAGATACATGAACACCGTCACAAAGGGGGCCTGTCCATTGGTGGTCAGCAGCGTCACCACCTGGTACTGGATGGTCTGCACGCCCCGGGTGATCTCATCCTCCACCCGCTTTTCCACCAGCGCACGAATCTGCTCCTCACTGGCCTGCACGCCGGCCTCTTCAAACTCCCGGCGCACCTGTCGGTCAAACTTCTCCCGGCTGACCTGGACAAAGGGAGCCAGGTGGGCCAGAGAAATGCTCTGTCCGCCGTACTGGTTGGAAGCCACCTGGGCAATGATCTGCGTGGCAATATTGCAAGCCGTAGAGAATGAGTGGGGACGCTCGATCATGGTGCCGGAGATGACCGTTCCGTTCTGGAGCATATCCTCCAGGTTCACCAGATCGCAGTTGTGCATCCGCTGTGCATAGTAGTCTGCATCGTGGAAGTGGATGATACCCGCATCATGGGCCTCCACGATTTCTTTCGGCAGCAGCATCCGGCGGGTCAGATCTTTGCTCACTTCGCCGGCCATATAGTCCCGCATCACAGAGTTGATTTGGGGATTCTTATTGGAGTTTTCCTGATTGGCCACTTCATTGGTGCAGTCGATCAGACTCAAAATGGTATCATCTGTGGTGTTTGCCCGACGGACCAGGCTGCGCTCATAGCGGTATGTGATATAAGCTCTGGCTAGCACATAGGCGCCGTGGCCCATCAGCTGAACTTCCACCAGATCCTGGATTTCTTCCACATCCGGCGTATGTCCCAGTTTTCCGCATTTGTAGGTAACAATATCGGTGATATCCTGAATATCCTCCATATTCAGGCGATTCTTCTCCGGCACTGCCAAATTGGCTTTACAGATGGCAGCGGTAATCTTCTCAGGGTCAAAAACATCCTCAGAACCGTTGCGTTTGATGACCTTCATCGTCTTTCCCCTTTCTGTATTTCCTCATTGCCGGACAGGCGTTCTGTCGCCGCCAGCAAAACATTTGTATATAATCCTCTCCCCAGATATTGTGCATATTTTGGGTGCGTGGATAAATATAGCACAAGTTCTTGTGCCTTTCAAGAGCGTTTCCCGTTTTTCAGCAGAATGCCCAATTTTGCTCCACCCGTTTTCTCACCCGATAATTTTTCGTCAAAAGGGGCAGATGTTCCCATCTGCCCCGGGTTTATGCCAAAATCGGCTGAATTTGTTTCCCCTCCAGTGCAGCCAACACGGTCTGCTCCACTTTTGTGAAATCTGCTGCCAGAGAGGTCGGTTTTTTCTCCGGGTCATCCTGCCCAAAGGGCACGAAATAATACCCCTTGCGCACCATCAGCTCCCCGATGTTTTTCAGACTGGCCGACAGGCCGTCGTTGGTGCTCATGGCAATCACCACCGGGCGGCCGTTGCGCAGATGGGCCTTGGCCGCCATGGTAACGGCGGTATCGGTGATTCCTGCCGCCAGTTTTCCCAATGTATTGCCCGTACAGGGGGCGATTACCAGAACATCGAACAACTTTCCCGGTCCCACCTGCTCTGCCTCCGAAACGGTGCGCATCACCGGCTTTCCCGTCAGTTTCTCCAACCGCGCCCGATGCACAGCCGCCGGGCCAAACCGGGTGTCCGTACCGGCAGCGGCCTCTGACATGATCCCAGTCATCTCATACCGCCGGGACAACGGTTCCATCTGGCTCAGCACTTTTTCGAATGTACAAAACGAACCGCACATCGCAAGTCCGATCCGCAGTTTGTCGCTCACATCTCATCGCCTCAAATCAAATGATAGATCGTGTCTGCGATTGCCGCTGCCGCACTGGCCGGCGCAGTTTTGCCCGGCAGTCCTCTAGCCTCCACCACGCGAACCCCCAGCGTCCGGGCCGCCTCCCGGTCGATCCCGCCGGGTTTGGAAGCCAGTTCCAGAATCAATGCACCCCGGGGCAGACAGGCCAGTCGGCGGCCGGACAGCACCAGGGACGGCACCGTGTTGATGACCACCGAAAACTGCGGCAAGATCCGCTCCAGTTCCCCGGTGTCCGCTGTCCCCAGACACATTCCCCGGCACCAGGCCCGTTCCCGTTCCTGTCGGGAGGACACCGTCACCTGAGCGCCCAGGGCCTTCAGCCGCAGTCCCAGCAGTTTTCCGATGCGCCCGGCGCCAACCAGCAGGATCTGACTTCCCATCAGGCACTGATCGGTCTCCCGGATCAGGACGCCCACAGCCCCCTCCGCCGTCAGCGCAGCATTTTTCACGGCAAGCTCTTCCACGGTCAGGAGGTCTGTCATATCGATTCCTCGCACAGCAAGCCCTTCTGCCGTTTTCCGATCCACCGCACCGGCAAATACCGGTATCCCAGGGGTCAGTTTTCCCAGCAGCGGTGCCAGAGGGATCTCCTGTTTGCTCAGGGGCGCATGGAGCATCCCTGCCTTCGATGACATGGGTACCGGGAGCACCACGCATTGCGCCCCCTCCAGTGCCGCCTCAGGTGTGGAGAAATTTCCTTCCGTCCCCTGTGGACTGCCCTCCAGTGCAAATGTCCGCACCTCATGCCCATCCTGCCGCAGGCGGCTGACCAGATAGACACTGCGTTCATCGCCGCCAAGAACCGAAAATTTCATGTAACGACCTCCTTCCGCATCATTCTATGCGCCCCGCCTCCGACTGACACAACCCCCCGCCCCGGCGGTCTGCATCAAACAGACCGCCGGGGCGGGGGGTGCTTGGTACCCTGATATTTACTTAGAGCATTCTCCGAACTGTGCCAACAGGGATTCCGCGCAGCGCATACCATCCACCGCCGCACTGGTGATCCCGCCGGCATATCCGGCGCCTTCCCCGCAGGGATATAGTCCCCGGAACCCCTCCGACTGCCGATCCTCCCCCCGGAGGACCCGCACAGGACTGGAGGAACGGGTCTCCGGCCCGGTGAGCACTGCATCAGGATCATCAAATCCCGGAAGCTTTCTCCCCAGTTCCGGCAAGGCCCGGGCCATCACATCCGTGATCCGCTCCGGCAAAATCTCCCGCAGATCGCCGTATATCACCCCGGGCTGATAGGTCGGCGCAATGCTCCGGGGGCCTGCACTGGGTCTGCCTGCCAGAAAATCGCCCACCAGCTGGCAGGGCGCCCGATAGTCCCCGCCGCCATAGGCATAGGCCTTTTGCTCAATTTCCCGCTGCCATTCCATCCCGGCCAAGACGCCCTCTCCGGGAAAATCCTCCGGCTGCAGGGTAACGAGCAGCGCCGCATTGGCGTTGTCCCCGCTCCGCCCGGAGTAGCTCATACCGTTGGTGCATACGCCCCCCTCTTCCGAGGCGGCGGCAAACACATACCCGCCGGGGCACATACAGAATGTATAGGCGCTGCTGCCATCGGGCAGATGGCAATTCAGCGTGTAACTCACCGGCGGCAAGTCCTTTCCCCGGGGTCTGCCGTACTGCGCCTGATCCAAGGCGGTCTGCCGATGCTCGATCCGCGCCCCCATGGAGAAGGGTTTTCGGATCATGGGCACGCCCATGTCCCGCAGCCAGAGGAACGTATCCCGGGCGCTGTGGCCGGTGGCCAGGATCACGCTGTCCGTTTCCAGAACTTCCGTCCCATTGATTTCCACACCGGTCACAACCCCTTCCCGGATCTGCAATCCGGTGACTTTTGCGCCAAAGCGCACCTCTCCGCCGCCGTCCAGTACTGTCTGGCGGATATTCCGCACCACCTTGACCAGAATGTCCGTGCCAATATGGGGTTTGGCGTCATACCGAATATTTTCCGGCGCACCGTGGCGCACAAACTGCTCCAGTACCCACCGATTCCGCAGATCGTGGGTATTGGTGTTCAATTTTCCATCGGAAAATGTCCCTGCCCCGCCTTCTCCGAACTGCACATTGTTTTCCGGGTCCAACGGGCCGCCGGTGCGAAAGATTTCCACTGCTCTGCTGCGGCTTTCCACATCTCCGCCCCGCTCCAGTACAATGGGTCGGGCGCCGGCATAGGTCAGCACCAACGCGGCAAACATTCCCGCCGGGCCAAATCCCACCACCACCGGACGGCGCGCCGGGACTGCCCGGGGAATCTCATACTGATACGGCTGCTGCACCGAGGCCCGGCTGCTCCGGGCGGCAATGGGTTCTTCCGCCCCCTCCACCATGACGGCCACAGCATAGACATACCGAATGTCCCGCTTTTTCCGGGCATCCAGAGATTTTTTGGTAATGGAAAAGGAGGTGAAGGCCTCCTCCGGCACGCCCAGTTCCCGAGCGGCCAGTTTCCGTAATTTCCGCTCCGATTCTCCGGGGCGGAGCGTCAGATTCTGTACAACGATCATGCCAGTGTCCTCCCTGCCAAATGCCCACTGCTCCAGGCCCACTGCAGATTGTATCCGCCGCAGTCCCCGTCAATATCCAATACCTCACCGCAGGCGTACAGGCCCGGCACCAGGCGGCTTTGCATGGTCTTGGGGTCAAATTCCGCTGTACGCACACCTCCGGCTGTGACCTGGGCACTGTCAAAGCCGCCGGTTCCCGTGATATTCAGCGCAAACGCTTTGCACAGTGCCGCCCGCTCCCGGAGCTGCCAGTCAGACAGCTCTCCCACCGTGGCCCCGGCATTTCCGGCGGCACGGCAGAGGGTGCGCCCCAATTTATTATGTACCAGTCCCGTCAGCAAATCTTCCGCCGGAACTGTCGGGGTTTCCTGTCTGCGGCGGCGCAAAAGGGAAACAATCTCTTCCTGTTCATACTCCGGCAGGAAGTCCAACAGCAGCCGGCAGCTGCCCCCGGTAGATACCAGGCGGCTCATTTCAAAAACCGCGATACCGGAAACGCCCCGCTCGGTGAACTGCACCTCTCCCTGATTTTCTCCAATCACCCGGCCCTTGCGCTCCAAGGTCAGTTTCGCGCCGGCCCGCACCCCTTTCAGCGACCGGGGGTAGGGACTGTCGGACATCAGCTGGGTCAGTGACGGATGCAGCGCCGTGCGGCTGTGTCCCATAGATTGCAGCAGGGCATATCCATCGCTGACGCCCCCCAGTTTGGCTCCGGCGCAGCCGCCGCAGGCCACAATCACCCGGTCTGCTCGGCAGGTCTCTCCCGCCGTTTCAATGAGAAATCCGTCTTTTTTGCGCCGCAGTCCTGTCACCGGCTCTCCCGCCCGCAGCGTCACATTCTCCCGCTCCAGGGCAAAGCGGAGCACATCCAGAACGGAGTTGGCCGAGTCGGACAGCGGGTACATTCTTCCGCCCTCTGCCTCCACAGTCAGCAGTCCCAATTCCCGGAACAACGCCAAAGTCTGCTCCACAGACAGCGTCTCCAACGCAAAGCGCACAAACGCCGGGTCCTCCCCATGATAATGGGGGACTCCGGCGTTCCGGTTGGAGAGATTACACCGGCCGTTCCCGGTGGCCAGCAATTTCCGGCCCACCCGGGCCCTGCCGTTCAAACAGCAGCACCTGCTGCTCTGTATTCCGGGAGGCGGCATAGGCCGCCATTAGCCCTGCCGCGCCCCCGCCAATCACTGCAACTGTTTTCATTCAATCGTCCACTTTCTCATATACGCAAAACTGATAGGCCACCCCATCCTGTTCCTGCCAGGGTTCGGCCTGGGTGCATCGCCACTCTCTCCGGGCGTCCAAATCGGGGAAAAAGGCATCCGATTCCGGCGCCGCCTGGATTTTCGTCACATAGACCCGGGTCAAATAGGGGAACATCTCCTCATATACACTGGCACCGCCGATAACAAAGCCATCCTCTCCGATTACTTCCGCCGCCTGGGCGGCACTGTGTACGGTCTCCGCACCGGGAATCTCCAGTTCCTGCCGGGTCAAAACAATGTTCCGCCGGTTCTTCAGCGGCCGCCCCCCGGGAAAATCCGCCAGGGTCTTTCGTCCCACCAGCACTGTATGTCCCGTGGTCAGTTCCCGGAACCGCACCCGGTCTGCGGGGATTACCAGAGGCTGGGTTCCCCGGGCGCCGATGCCCCAGTCTGCATATACCGCTACTACTGCATCCATCCTTTGTCCTCCTTACACCGCAATGGGGATCTTCTCGTCCAGTTCCGTATATTGATACCCTTCCAAGGCAAAGCTGTTCTTGGTGAAGGCATAGAAATCCTGCACCGCAGGGTCAATGGTGAACCGGGGAGCGGCGTACTGGGGATTTTTCAGAATTTTTTCGATTACCGGCACATGGCGGTCATAAATATGCGCATCCGCAATCACATGCACCAGTTCGCCCACCTGCAAACCGGAAACCTGCGCCATCATGTGCACCAGCACGGCATACTGGACCACATTCCAGTTGTTTGCCGCCAACATATCCTGGCTGCGCTGATTCAAAATGGCATTGAGGGTATTTCCGCTGACATTGAAGGTCATGGAATACGCGCAGGGATACAATGCCATCTCGCTCAGATCCGCATGGTTGTACAGATTGGTCATGATCCGCCGGGAGGCCCGGTTATACTTCAGGTCGTACAGTACCCGATCCACCTGGTCCATATTCCCCTCCGGGTAGTGGTGTTTCACCCCCAGCTGATAGCCGTAGGCCTTTCCGATGGAGCCGGTTTCATCTGCCCACTGATCCCACACATGGGAGCTGAGGTCATGGATATTGTTGCTCTTTTTCTGCCAAATCCACAGCATTTCGTCCACGGCAGATTTCCAGAAGGTGCGCCGCATGGTCAGAATCGGGAATTCCTGAGAGAGGTCATAGCGGTTCACGATCCCGAATTTTTTCACCGTATGGGCCGGAGCGCCGTCGTCCTCCCAATGAGGCCGGACCTCCAAATCCGTGTCCCACACGCCATGGTCCAAAATTTCCCGGCAGTTCCGGAAAAAGACCTCATCTGCATAACTCATGTTCCCTGTCTCCTTTGCTCGCATAGTTGTGTTCATTATATCGTATCCGCCGTCTGTTCGCAACACAAAAATCACGCTCCCGCTCCGTTGCACCGGCAGGGAAATCGTGTTACAATGGCGCCAAACATTGCAGGAGGAACTACCATGGAATTACTGGATATCGTAGACGAACAGGGCCGTCCCACCGGGCAGGTGGCTGACCGGGAGACCGTTCACGCCCAGGGACTGCGCCACCGCACCTCCCATGTCTGGCTTGCCCGACGGAAACAGGGCCAGGTGGAACTGCTGCTCCAGAAACGCAGTCCGGAAAAAGATTCTTTCCCCGATTGCTACGATATTTCCAGCGCCGGACACATCCCCGCCGGGCAGGATTTCATTCCCTCAGCCTTACGGGAGCTGCAGGAAGAACTGGGCTGCACCGCCGCCCCGGAAGATCTCCTCTACTGCGGTCAGCGCCGGTTTACCTTCCATGAAGTATTTCACGGCCGTCCATTTCATGACGAGCAGGTCAGCAATGTCTATCTTCTCTGGATGGATCGGGAACCGGAGGAGTTTGTCCTGCAGCCGGAGGAAGTTTCCCAGGTTCTCTGGGTTCCCTTTGACCAGTGCCTGACCCAGATTGGAGACGGCACCCTCCCCAACTGCATTTATCAGGAAGAACTGGAAATGCTGCGAAAAGAAATTGAAAGATAAAGCAAACCGCACCAAAGAAACCTTCTTTTGGTGCGGTTTTGAATATTCTATTCGTCTTATCTGACCGTGATTTCGGCGTAAAATCCTCCTATACCCCTATACGTCATATATTTTTATGCCGACTGCGGTGCCTCTTCCCGACTCATCACCAGTTTCAGCAGCATTGGCGTAATAAGAGTCGTCACAATCACCACCAGAACAATCGCCGGGAACATCTCCTCACTGATCAGTCCCGCCTGTTCGCCTTTCTGCGCCACAACCAGTGCCACTTCACCACGGGAGATCATGCCAACCCCCACGCACAACGACTCATGTCCTGTAAATCCACACAATTTTGCCCCCAGTCCGCATCCGACTACCTTACTTAAAATGGCGACCAACAGCAGTCCAATCGAGAACCAGATGAGAGCTGCGCTCATGCCGCCCAATTCTGTTTTGATGCCGATGCTAGCAAAAAACACAGGTGAAAAAATCATGTACGATACCACGGTCATTTTCTTCGCCACATATTCCCGCACACGGAAAATATTGCACAAGAACAGGCCGGCAAAGTAAGCGCCAGTGATATCCGCAATACCAAAGAAGGTCTCCGCGATATAGGACAGCACCAGGCAGAACACGAAGGCATAAATCGCCACCCGTCGCCGTTCCCCCCATGCCTCATCCATTTTTGAGAAAGCCTTGTGCATGAGAAAGCCCACAACCCCCAGAAACAGGAAAAAGCCCAAAATACTGCCGAATACTTTCAACGGCTGCACCGTAGGGTCAGTAAATCCTGTGGCCACGGTCAGCACAATGATCCCCATCACATCGTCAATCACCGCTGCTCCCATGATAGCCGTGCCAACCTTCCCTTTCAGCTTTCCCATTTCCCGCAGCGTTTCCACCGTAATAGAAACGGATGTTGCCGTCAGCACCACTCCAATGAAACCTGCTTTCAGCAGATGCATTGGTTCCCCACTGTCCGGGAAAAAGAGCAGATAACAGGCCGCCCCACCCAACAGCGGTACAACCACACCGATCAGTGCAATCAGGAAGGACGCAAATCCAGTACGTTTCAGTTCCTCCAAATCCGTGTCCAATCCTGCCAGGAACATCAGGATAATCACGCCAATTTCCGAGGTTTTAACCAGAAAGTCGGTTTCCTCCACAACCCCCAACACACTGGGCCCCAGCAAAATTCCCGCCAGCAGTGCTCCAACAACTTGCGGCATGTGTACCCTCTCTGATAGTAGGCCCATCACCTTCGTAGACAGCAAAATGACGGCGATTACAAGCAAAAATATATAAGACTCCATATTTTACGCCCCCCGAACGCTATTTTTCAGCTATTTTTCAGCTTTTTCTCACATTTTTGCTTTTTCTTTTTTGCGCGCCCATTATAAGCCCGCTTTTTTCAAAAAACAAGCAGAAATCTGCACGAAAATCAGGCGATCTTCTCCCCTGAAATCGTGCGTACTTTTGCCCCCTTGTCAGGGTCGCTCCGGCAGAGTATAATGAGTGCATTGCAACATGATTTTTTGACCACCGGAGGGAAATACTATGGAAAAGCTGCTGATCATCGGCTCCACTTGCATGGATGTGGTGCTGCGTGTGCCGCACCTGCCGACCACCGGGGAGGACATTCAGCCCCAGGAGCAGAGCTTTTCTCTGGGTGGCTGCGGCTGGAATGTGTTCCGGGCCGCCCGGCTCACCGGCGCCGCTCCCGTGTTTCTCTCCCCCGTGGGCACCGGGGTCTATGGCGATCTGGTTTCCCGGGCCATGGAAACTGAGGGCGTCCCCGTTCTGGCCCGCACCGACGAGGCCAACGGCTGCTGCTATTGTCTTGTAGAAGACGGCGGAGAGCGCACTTTTCTTTCCGTCCACGGCGGGGAATATCGAATCCACCGCCCCTGGCTGGACAGGCTCCCCGGCCCGTTCTCTCTGGCCTATGTCTGCGGCATGGAACTGCAGGAGGACACCGGGGAGGATATTCTGGACTGGCTGACCGACCACCGGGAAACGGAGATTTTTTATGCTCCCGGCCCCCGGGGCATCCTGATTCCTGCCCCCCGGCAAAACCAGATGTTGGATCTGGGCCCCATTCTGCATCTAAATGAGGACGAGGCCTCTGTTCTGTCCGGGACGAAAGATCCCGCCCAGGCAGCGGAACAACTGGGCCGGCGCACTGGAAATCTGGTGGTCATCACTTTGGGCCCGGAGGGGTGTCTGTACCGTTCCCCCAACGGGGAATTGGGCCGGGTTCCCGCCCCTGCCGTCACCGTTTGCGACACCATCGGTGCCGGAGATACCCACGCAGGCGTTCTGCTGGGCTGTCTGCATCAGCACCGTGACCTGCCAAAGGCGCTGGCCCTGGCCAATGCTGCGGCAGCTGATACCGTCACCCGTCCGGGGGCGGAAATTCCAAAAACTTTAGGAGGATTGGATTTCGATGGGATTCTTTGACAAATTTCGGAAAAAAACAGTGGTAGACCCGGAGGCCGTGCGGCGCAACTTTATCAGCGCCCGGCAGCAAAACCTGAGCTATCTGCAGCGCAATCGGGTAGACCCCGCCTCCATTGCCACGCTGTTTACCGACTCCCCGAAAATCACGGTGGAAAAAGTGGGCGATCTGGAGATGGCCGGAGAGCGGCTGGAAATCTGTGACCCCTGCTATCTGGGTTCCAACATGGTCAGTCCCATGGAGCGGGCCGTCCGGACGGGAACTTACCCGGTTTATGCCTCCGTGATGAACACTCAGATGACCGGCCGGTGCATCGCCGCGCTGAAAGTGCAGCTGTCCGAGGAGCAGACCGTCCGATATGAGCTGGCCATGCCTCTGGGATTCAAAATATGGCAGGCGGACGATCCCGCCGTGTTCCCCGGCATCAGCATTGAGACCAATGTGGTCTGCGTCACGGACGATGTCACCGAACTGCCCTTTGCCGCCTGCATGAACCGGTATTACGACAAAAATCCGGGCAAAGACCTGATTCACGATGAACTGCTGCCCCTGGTAGAAAAAACCGGCTTTGCCATGTGGCACATTCCGGACAGTCCCTACACGGTTCCCCTGTTTTCTGCCGGACTGGGGCAGGGTCTGTACAACGCTTTCTGGGGATTTGACAAATCCAACCACCTCTCCGAGCTGGTGCTCCCCATGGTCTATCCGGAACTGTTCAGCTGACAGAAAGAAAAAGGAGGAACTTCCATGGCTGACATCCAAAAGCTGACTGAAAATCTGAAAAAAGCAGGGTATCTGGTCTCCTATTATGAAACGGGCGAACAGGCTGCCCAGGCGCTGTGCAGCCAAATCCACGGCAAGACCGTGGGCATGGGCGGCAGCAAGACCCTGGAAGCGCTGGGTCTGTACGAAAAACTGGGGACAGACAACCAGGTGTTCTGGCACTGGAAACAGCCCGTGGCAGAGGCCCGGGCCAATTCCGCCGCCGCACAGATTTACCTCACCAGCGCCAACGGCGTGGCCGAGACCGGTGAGATCATCAACATCGATGGCGACGGCAACCGTCTGGCCGCCACCCTGTTCGGCAAAGAAAAAGTATACATCCTTGTGGGCGTGAACAAAATCGCCCCGGACTTCCACAGTGCCCTGCACCGGGCCAGAAATGTGGCTGCTCCGCTGAATGCCCGGCGGCTGAACCGCAAGACGCCCTGCGCCATGGGAGAAGAGCTGAAATGCTATGATTGCAGCAGTCCCGAGCGCATCTGCAAAGGTATGACCGTTCTGTGGAAGAAAATGGGCGGTGTGGGCGAGTGCGAAGTCGTCCTCATCAACGAAGAACTGGGATATTGATTTCCCGCATAAACAACCATAAATAGCAGAAGGGGTGGGTCAACAGACCCACCCCTTCTTTTTATACGCTCATTCCGCCGGTTCGACCAGTTCTGCCAGACTGACGCTATCCAGATAGTCGTTGACTACAGTTTCCAGCCCATGCCACACCCGCAAAGTCCGACACTCCGCTGAACGGGCGCAGCTGGCCCCCTTTTCCAGGCAGGATACCGGCGCCAGTGTGTCCTCCACTGCCCGCAGGATTTCCCCCACATGATATTCCTGCACAGGCTTGTTCAGCCGATAGCCGCCGCCTTTGCCCCGCATTCCCTGAAGCAGTCCCGCTTTGGTCAGCGCCGTGAGAATGCTCTCCAGGTACTTTTCCGATATGTGCTGCCGGCCGGCGATTTCCTTGGAGGGAATATACTTCCCCTCGTCCCGCTCTGCCAGGTCGATCATGACCCGCAGGGCATATCTTCCCTTGGTGGACACCATCATAGGGCAGATCCTCCTTTGTTTTTCCCTACCGTTTCACTCGGTTTCTATTGGCTACAAGATAGCATATCCCCCAACGCCTGTCAATCCCCAACCCCTCCGGAACCGAGGTTCGCTCTTGCCAAATCATAGAAAAAGGTGGTAAGATGACTTCACAAAAATTCACGCAGGGAAGTGACTGTATGAAAGCAATCCCCCGTAACTGGCTGGTATGCGGCGGCGCCATGCTACTGATGTTTATTTCCACCGGCTTGGTGGTGAACACCTTAACGGTGTATCTGCCCTATCTGCTCACGGAATATGGCCTGTCCAACGCAGAAGGCTCCATGATCAACACCATCCGCTGCATGGCGTCCCTGGCGGCCATGCCCTTTGTAGCGCGGTATTACCGCACATTCGGTCTGTTCCGCGGGGCCGGTCTGGCCATTCTGCTGGCTGCCGGATCTTACGGTCTGTTCGGCATGGCCCGGACCTTCTCAGGGTTTGCCCTGGCTGCCGCAGCCGCAGGCGTCGCCTATTCTCTGGGCGGGATCGTGGCTGCCACCATCGCCATCGATCAGTGGTTTTCCACCAGGAAAGGCACCGCCATGGGGATCTGTTCTGCCGGTTCCGGCCTGTCCGCCATCTTCATGCCCCCGATCCTCACCCGTTTTCTGGAAACCCGGGGCGTATCCTATACTTTTTATGCCGAGGCCGGTCTGATGATCCTGTTGGGCATCCCCGTGCTCATGACCTTTCATCAGCAGCCTCCGGCTATCCTCACCGGCGGAGAAGAACCTTCCAGTCAGCGCTCTGCTGCGTCTTCCGGCCGGATGACCCGTGGATATTTCTGGGCCATGCTGCTGGCCATGGCCTGCATCGGCGCGGTAGGCGGGCCGGGTTATTCCCACCAGGCGGTTCTGTTCTCCGGCGGCGGCTATGACAGCATGACCATCGCCTATGCCATCAGTCTGAACGGACTGCTGCTTCTGGTGTTCAAATGCTGTTTTGGCATGATCTCCGACAAAATCGGCGCATATCGCACCAATTTTCTGTTCGGCGGTGCGCTGATCGCCGGATTTGCCCTGTGCTGCTGCACGGCGTTGGGCCATCCATTCATCCTGTTTGCCGCCCAGCTCTTCCTGGGGATCGGCTGGTCCATCTGCACCGTGGGTCTGCCGGTTTGGGCCGATGATCTGGCCTCTCCGGAACAGCACGCCAAAACCGTACAGGATTTTCAGACTGCATACTCCATCGGGGCATTGGTCTTCAGTCCTCTGCCCGGTCTGCTGGCAGATTTCACAGGCAGTTATGTGCCGTCCTACCTGCTCTTCACCGCCCAAACAGTGCTCATTTTGGGAATCCTGCAGCGAACCTATCGCCACTGTGCCGGAAAGGAAGTCGCTCTATGAGAGGCATCGGCACCATCGTCAATGTCCTGGCCATCCTCGCCGGCGGAACACTGGGTCTGCTGATGAAAGGCGGCCTGAAAGCCCATTACCAGATTGCCCTGGAAAAAGCCATGGGTCTGTGTACCATCTTCATCGGCGCCTCCGGCGCATTGGCAGGAATGCTTCATGTAGAGGACGGTGCACTGGTTTCCGGCGGGAGCCTTGTGCTGATTCTCTCCATGGTTCTGGGCACTTTGATCGGCGAGTTCTTCGACTTTGACGGAAAATTGGAGCAGTTCGGTCAGTGGCTGAAAAATCGGGCCTCCGACGGGGAGGACAGCCGGTTTGTGGAGGGCTTTGTCTCTGCCTCTCTGGTGGTCTGCGTGGGCGCCATGGCCATTGTCGGCTCCATCCAGGACGGCCTGTTGGGCGACCCCTCCACTCTGCTGACCAAATCGGTGATGGACGGCGTGATCCTTATTGTATTTGCCTCGGCTTATGGCAAAGGCGCGCTGTTTTCCGCCCTGCCAGTGGGGATTCTCCAGGGCGGTGTGACCCTGGCCGCAGCTCTGCTGGCCAAAGGGAGTCTGCCGCCGGAGATCACAGCAAATCTCTCGTTTTTAGGCTCCGCGCTGATTTTCTGTGTAGGCATCAACCTGGCCTTCGGCCCCAAATTCCGGGTGGCAAATATGCTCCCTGCCCTGGTGGTAGGCGCATTGCTCACGGCGCTGCAAAACTGGTTTGCCTGAGCGCTCCATTTTCACAATCAAAAACCGGCCCTGTCCCATGTGACAGGGCCGGTTTTATTCTTTTATGCTTTCTCCAACGGGCGTCCGTCAAATTTGCTGTTCCAGTACCGGTTATGCACATCCGACTCCCCGGCCACGCCCACGATGCGTTTGTCCCGCAGCGCCTGGATCTCCTCCGGCGTGTAACCATATTCCTGCAGCACCGCCAGGGTGTCCTCTCCCACATTCCGGGCCGGCTCCGTATCCGGGGCGCCCGCCAGCCGGAACTGCACCGGGCTGCGAACCAGACGCACATCCGTACCGCTGTGTTCATAGTGGACCGGCTGCAGCAGATCCGCTTCCACGGCGGCAGGGTCCTCCGCCACTTCCCGGAATGTCTGGCACAGGTCATGGGCAATGTCCAGTTCGTCGAGCATGGCATCCCACTGGGCATAAGTGCCCTGGGCAAAGGCCTCCGTCACCATTTCCGCCAGTTTCCGGTGGACCGGCATGGCATCGTTCAGCCGTGCCGTCTGGTGAATCAGTTCCGGGTCAAATCCCAGTCCCTTCGCCAGGCGGGGCCAGTCTTTTTCCCAGTTGCCTGTATTCAGCGTGAACCACCGGTCGTCGGAAGTCCGATAATTCTGGGTCAGCAGCAACCGGTCTCGGCGATCTTTGGGGTAGGTATCGCCATAGGGTTCCTGGGCAAACAGCACCGGGAACACCTCCGACCACATACCGGAACCGTACAGACTGGCCGTAACAAACTCTCCCCTGCCCGTCCGCTGTGCTTTCACATAGGCGGCAATGACCCCCATAGCCAAATAGGTGCCCGTGGGCACATCTCCAATGCCGGTATAGGCCGCCGTGGGCGTCTGCCCCGGTTCCAGCGTGGCGCTGTTGAGCCCGGTGCGGGAATGATAGGCCGTGTTGTCAAACCCGGCCCGGCCCGCCAGCGGCCCTTTGTATCCGTACCCGGTGACATTGGCGTAAATCAGCCGGGGATAGCGCGCATGAAGGGATTCCCAATCCAATCCGGACTGTCTGGCCACATTCTCCCGCATATTGCACAGGAACACATCGGCCCGCTCCAGCAGACGGTGGAGCACCTCCAGTCCCTCCGGGGTCCGGGTCTCCAGACACAGCTGCCGCTTGTTGCCGTTGATATTGTCATAAAATGGGTTGTCCCCGTTGGTCACGCCCTGCATCTGCCGGGCCACATACCGCACGGAGTCACCGATCCGCGGCTCAATCCGAACCACATCCGCACCATATTCTCCCAAAATTTTTCCGCAGGTCGGCCCGGCCACAAATGTGGACAGATCCACCACTTTCATTCCTTCCAGGAAGTCCAGCTTTGCCATAATTTCCCGCCCTTTCCGTTTTTTCAGCAATGACGGTATTGTATCACATCCCTTCCCGATTGGAAAGAAAAATTGTCAGATTCATCACAATTTTATTGCTTTTAAGGGACTTTTATGGTATCATGAGCCCATATCAAACCGAAAAGGGGGACCCTTTAATGAAAATGATGAAACGCCTCTCCGCTCTTCTGGTCGTCGCCATGCTGGCAGTGTGCCTGAGCGCCTGCGGCAGCAGCTTTGCCGACGATGTGACCCTGCTCGTACAGGGAAATCTGGATGAGCTGTACCTGTGCAAATTCGATCAGGAATATATGGAACTGGTCAACACCACAGAAGAAGACTGCATGGACAATTATCTGGGCGGTCTGGAAATGGAAGCGGAAGTTTTTGCTTACTATTTCAACATTACCAATCCTACAGATGAGATCAACGAACAGATCATCGAACTGTATAAACAGATTTACTCCCACTCCAAATTCACAGTCAATCCCGCCAGCGAATTGGATGAGAACACCTACGCCGTCAAAGTGCAGGTCTCTCCCATCGACATTTTCCAGCGCGTGGTAGACGCTGAGGCCGCCGGCGCTCTGGATGACTTCTACGGAAAGTACACCGAGGCCCAGGTCAATGCCATGAGCGACGCTGAGTACGCCGCCTATGATGCCGAGTGGGCAAACCGGATTATCCAGCTGTGCTATCAGGAACTGGAGAATGTGGACTACATGGAAGAGCAGTCCCTGGCTATCCAGGTCAGCAAGGACAGCGACGGTTTCTGGAGCATCACCGACAACGATCTGGCTGCCATTGACGAACTGATCATTTATTACCCCTGATGTTCAGCCGGTAAATCTTCCCGTTATTGACCCGCCGGGGGGAATGGAAATTCCGTTCCCCCGGCGTTTTTTTGCGGCCTTGATTGCACATTGCCGGGAATTGTGTTATATTTCCGTGAGAAGAAAGAGAAAGAAGGTTTTTCCCATGACAGCGTTTCTGCTGCATAAATTCGTCCCCAATGCTGAAGATCCCCACGATCCCAAAACCCATACCGCCATCGGCAACCTCAGCGGTGTGGTGGGCATCCTGTGCAACCTGTTCCTGTTTGCCGCTAAATTTCTGGCAGGTACCCTCACCGGCAGCGTTTCCATTACGGCGGATGCCGTCAACAACCTGTCCGATGCCTCCTCTTCCGTGGTGACCCTGGTCGGCTTTAAGCTGGCCTCCCGGCCCGCCGACGAAAAGCACCCCTACGGCCACGCCCGCATCGAATATATGGCCGGCCTGGTAGTGGCTGGCATCATTCTGCTCATCGGCTACTCCCTGGCCCAAACTTCCATCGAAAAGATCCGTCACCCGGAGGCCATCACTTTCTCCACCCTGTCCCTGGCCATTCTGGTGCTGTCCATTCTGATCAAACTCTGGCTGAGCCATTTCAACACTGTTTTGGGCCGCCGCATCGGCTCCACCACTCTGCTGGCCACCGCTGCGGACAGCCGGAACGATGTAATCTCCACCGGCGCCGTTCTCATCAGCTGCCTGATTGCCCGGTTCACTGATCTGACCACGGACGGTTGGATGGGTCTGATTGTGGCCGCCTTCATTTTGTACAGCGGCGTGGGCATCGCCCGGGACACCATCTCCCCCCTGTTGGGCCAGGCCCCGGACCCTGTGCTCGTGCAGCATATTCATGACACCATTATGGCCCGCCCCGAAATTCTGGGCGTACACGACATTATCGTCCACGACTACGGCCCCGGCCGACTGTTCGCCACCGCCCATGCGGAAATCGATTATCGGGCAGATGTGATGTCCAGCCATGAGGTACTGGACGAGTTGGAATACCAGTTCCGGAAAGAGGACCATCTGGAAGTGACCCTCCATTATGACCCCATCGTCACAGATGACCCGGAACTCAATGGTCTGCGGCAGGCTGTAGACGAGGCGCTGCACAGCGTGGACCCCCGACTCAGCGCTCACGATGTCCGTATGGTCAAAGGCGAGCGGCAGTCCAACCTGATTTTCGATGTGCTGCTGCCCTTTGGCGATGAACTGCTGGAGGACATCATCCGGGAAAAAGTGCAAAGCGCCATCCACTCGGATACCCACCGCTATGTCCCCGTCATCAACTTTGATGTGGATCTGGCCGGGTACACCAAGCAGTAACCCCATCCCGTCATTTCTCTGCGCCGGAAAAGGATTGTTTTCTTTTCCGGCGTCTGCTATAATACTCCCCGCGTTCCCGCGCAGAAAGGCGGTTTCTATGGAAGAACTTGAATTATGGAAAGTAATCATCATCGGCATCGTGGAAGGCATCACCGAATGGCTGCCCATCAGCAGCACCGGCCACATGCTGCTGTTGGATGATTTCATCTCTCTGCAAATGACAGAGGCCTTTAAGGAAATGTTTTTTGTCGTCATCCAGTTGGGTGCGATTTTGGCTGTGGTAGTCGTTTTCTGGAAACAGATGTGGCCTTTCCGGTTTCAGGAAAAACCGGTGATTCAAAAGCCTATCTTCTCCATGTGGTTCCATGTGGCGGCGGCCTGTGTTCCCTCCGCGCTGCTGGGACTGCTGCTGGATGATTTTCTGGAAGAGCACTTTGGCCATCCCCTGTCCATTGCCGTCATGCTCATTGTCTACGGCGTAGCGTTCATTGTCATTGAAAACTGGAACAAGCGCCGCACCCCAAAAGTGGAGACCATTGACGGCATTTCCTACAAGACGGCAATCCTCATCGGTCTGTTTCAGGCCCTGGCCATGATCCCCGGCACCTCCCGCTCCGGTGCGACCATTGTGGGTGCGCTGCTGCTGGGCGTATCCCGGACGGCAGCTGCGGAATTCACCTTCTTTCTGGCCGTCCCCACCATGCTGGGCGCCAGTCTGCTGAAACTGGTGAAATTCGGTTTTGCCTTCACTTCCACGGAGCTGATTACCCTGTTGGTGGGTATGGCCATGGCTTTTGCGGTCTCGGTTCTGAGCATCAAGTGGCTCATGTCCTATGTTCGTCGGCATGACTTCAAAGTGTTTGGCTGGTATCGCATCGTTCTGGGTGCAGTGGTCATTCTGTACACCCTGCTGAAATAAAAACTGCGTGGGCGGAAGTTTCCGCCCACGCTTTTTTACATACAATATCCTTTTGGTGATTAAAAAAGCCGGAGCAAACGCTACAGCGTTTGCTCCGACTTGGTGCCGGCAGCCGGAATCGAACCGGCACGGTGTTGCCACCGAGGGATTTTAAGTCCCTTGCGTCTGCCTATTCCGCCATGCCGGCAAATGGCACTGTACCATATTTTATCATCCCGGCTCTGCTCTGTCAAGAAACAGGCCGGGACTTTTTGCCCCCGTTCTCCCGCCTCCATCCAGTGAGTCTGATTTTACTGTTGCGGAAACTGTCTATATTTGATATAATGTATAGTTAAGAAAAAGACGCTCTTCGGTGCGGTCTACGCACCGAACGGACTGCTGCACAGACCGATTTCCGGATGTGCAGCATAACAGGGGATATGGATATGTCAGTCAATAATTGGGAAATCCCATATCGGCCGGTGACCCTCGAGGATTACCCCGGCGTGCGGCCGCCTCTGCTGGAGGCGGTTCTTGCCCTGCGTGAAATCCCCCCGGAACAGGCTCAGGAATTTTTAAGCCCCGGCCCGGAGGCCATGGGCGACCCCATGACCATGCGGGATATGCCGCAGGCCGTGGCCCGCATCAAACAGGCCATTGAAAATAAGGAAACCGTCATGGTATACGGCGACTATGATGTGGACGGCATCACCTCCCTGTGCCTGCTGACCAGTTATCTGCGCAGCCAGGGACTGGCCTGCCGTGCCTATATCCCCGACCGAATGGAAGAGGGATACGGCGTGAATCGGCAAGCCGTGGAGAAGTTCGCCCAGGAGGGCGTAACCCTGATGATTACGGTGGACTGCGGCATCACTGCCGCAGCGGAAGTGGAATTTGCCAAATCTCTGGGCATGGATGTGGTCATCACCGACCACCATGAGTGCCGAGGATTCCACCTGCCGGAGGCCGTGGCTGTGGTAGACCCCAAGCGGGAGGACTGCCCCTACGGATACGACGGGTTTGCCGGGTGCGGCGTGGCATTCAAACTGGTGTGCGCCCTCTCCGGAGACCCTCTGGAAATGCTCCGGCAGTACGCCGATCTGGTGGCCGTCGGCACCGTGGCAGATGTGATGCCTCTGGTGGGCGAAAACCGCTTTCTGGTGCGGGCCGGACTGACCAAACTCGTCCAAAATCCCCGCCCCGGCTTTGCCGCACTGATTGAAAAGACGCTGGCTCCCGGGCGGGAACTGACCGCCTCAGCCATCAGTTTCTCCATCGCGCCCCGCATCAATGCCGCCGGGCGGCTGGGACAGACCCGGTATGCCGTGGAACTGATGATGACGGAAGATCAGACCCGGGCCGACCAGATGGCTCAGACTCTGTGCGATCTCAATGCCCGCCGTCAATCCATAGAGCAGGATATCTGGCAGGATGCCGTGGCCATGATGGAACAGCAGCCGTCAGGCACTCCCATCGTTCTGGCCAGCGACCACTGGCACAAAGGCATCGTGGGCATCACCGCCTCCCGACTGGCCGAGCAGTTCAATGTGCCCTCAGTGATGATCTGTCTGGACGGAGATGAGGGGAAAGGCTCCTGCCGGAGTTACGGAAACTTTGACCTGTTTTCCGCGCTTTCCGCCTGTTCGGAATATCTGGAAGGATTCGGTGGGCACGCACTGGCTGCCGGCCTGTCAATCCGGCGGGAGGAACTGGCCGCTTTTCAGCAGGCGTTCCGGGAATATTACCTTCGCTGCCCGCCCGGCGATCTGCCGGATCTCCGCTGCGAACTGCACATCGGCGATCCCCGGCTCCTGACGGAGGCCTGTGTGGAATCCATCGAAGAGATGGAACCTTACGGAAACGGAAATGCCAAACCCCTGATGTGTATTACCGGGGCAACGCTGGAGGGCGCTATTCCCATCGGCGGCGGCAAACACCTGCGCCTGAAACTCCGGCGGGGCCGACACCTGTATGACGGCGTGTTCTTCGGCCACACCATGGAGCAGTTGGGACTGCACACCGGTGACCGGGTGGATGTGGCATTCACCCCCCAGATCAACCGCTATCGGGATCAGCGCTCCGTCCAACTGTTGGTGACGGCACTGCGCAGCACCGATGACACCCCTCTCTGCCGGCGGCTGCTGTCCGGGGAGCGGCCCGCTCCCCTGGAGATTGCCGATCTGCTCCCCAGCCGCAAGGAATTGGGCGCTGTCTGGCGCCGTCTGGAGCGAGTCGGCGGCACGGTCTCTTTCACCCCCGCAGAGGCGGCCGCTCTTTCCATTCCCGGCCTGACGCCGGGCAAGATTTGCGTATGCATCCGCATCTTCCAGGAGATCGGTTTGATCTGCGGCCGTTTTGAGCAGGATCAGTATGTGGCGCAGATCGTCCCCGGACACGGGAAAGCCGATCTGCACAATTCGGCGCTCCTGCGGTATTTGGAACATTTACAAACGATATGAGAAGGTGACGATATGACAGAAGCTGGTCTCGCACTGAATAAAATAGAGCTGGACCCGGAAGAAGCCATCCGGGAAACTGAGCCGATGTATCTGGAACTGGAGCAGAAAATACGGGATTCCCACATTGCGGTGGACTTCGCCCGGCTGCGCAGTGCCTATGAATTCGCCGCCCGGGCCCATGCCGGCCAGCGGCGCAAAAATAAAGACCCCTATGTGACCCACTGCATCGCAGCGGCGGAGATCACTGTGGATATGGGGCTGGATGAGGATTCCATCATCGCCGCACTCCTGCACGACACCGTGGAGGACACCCGGGTGACCCACGAAATGATCGCCAAGCAGTTTGGCACTGTGGTGGCGGATCTGGTGGAAGGCGTAACCAAACTGACCCGGGTCCAACTGGTGAGCAAAGAAGAGGCCCAGATGGAAAGCCTCCGGAAAATGCTGATGGCCATGTCCAAAGATATTCGGGTCATTCTTATCAAAATGGCCGACCGACTGCACAATATGCGTACCATGCAGTTCCAGTCGGAGGAAAAACAGCGGAGCAAATCCCTGGAAACCATGGAGATTTACGCCCCCATTGCCCACCGGCTTGGTATCCAGAAGGTGAAATGGGAACTGGAAGATCTGTCCCTGCAGTATCTGGACCCCGTGGGCTATGCCGAAATCAACCAGATTCTCAGCGAGCGGATGCCGGAGTTGGAGGCCTTTATGACCGCCATGCAGAACCGCATCCAATCCCGTCTGGCTGACGAGGGCATCCAGTCCACCGTTTACGGCCGCATCAAACATATTTACAGCATTTATCGGAAGATGTACGCCCAACAGACGGACATCAACGGCATTTTCGACCTGTGCGCCTTCCGGGTCATCGTGGACAGCATCGGCGATTGCTACAATGTGCTGGGCATTATCCACGATCAGTTCAAACCCCTGCCCGGGCGGTTCAAAGACTATATCTCCACCCCCAAGCCCAATATGTACCAGTCCCTGCACACCACCGTCATCGGCTCAGAGGGCATCCCCTTTGAAGTGCAAATCCGTACCTGGGAAATGCACCAGATTGCAGAATACGGTATTGCCGCCCATTGGAAATACAAATCCGGCGACCGGGGCGTGAAAGTGGGCGACGAGGAGAAATTCGCATGGGTGCGCTCCCTGTTGGAGGCGCAGCAGGTTTCCGACGACCAGGACTTTTTCCACAATCTGAAAGTGGATATGTTCGACGACGAAGTCTATGTGTTCTCCCCCAAAGGCGATGTAATCACCCTGCCCGCCGGCGCCACGCCCATCGATTTTGCTTACGCCATTCATTCCGGCGTGGGCAACCAAATGGTAGGCGCCTCCGTCAACCGCCGCATCGTCAACTTTGACTATAAACTGCAAAACGGCGATGTGGTGGAGATCCGCACCTCCAAGTCCGCCCCCGGCCCCAGCCGGGACTGGCTGAATCTGGCAAAAAGTTCCTCTGCCCGCACCAAGATCAAACAGTGGTTCAAGAAAGAAAAGCGGGACGAGAACATTATGCGCGGCCGGGAAATGTTCGATGCCGAACTGAAACGGGCCGGCATCCCCCTCAATGCCATTCTGGACGAGGAACTGCTGCCCTCCATTATGAAACGGCTCTCTTTTGCCACCCTGGACGATATGTACGCCGCCATCGGCTACGGCGGAATCACGGCTACCCGTACCGTCAACCGCATCAAAGATGAGCTCCAACGCAATCAAAAGACTCTGCCCCAGAAAGATTTTCTGGAAAAGATCAACGAGCAGGCCGAAAAACGCAGCGCACAGCCGGACAAACGCAAACCCATCAACGGCATTCTGGTGGAAGGTCTGGACAACTGTCTGGTAAAATTCTCCAAGTGCTGCACCCCTGTGCCCGGAGACGATATCATCGGCTTTATCACCCGGGGCGCTGGCATCTCTATCCACCGGAAGGACTGCCCCAACTACCAAAAACAGCTGCTGCAAGGCGATCCGGAGGAACTGGGCCGCTGGATTCAGGTGGAATGGGCCGCCGGGCCGGCCGACCGGTACCTCACCTCCCTGAATGTGGAGGCAAAAGACCGTATGGGTCTGCTGCTGGATGTGGCCACGGTCATGTCCTCCCTGGGCGCCAATGTGCGCTCAGTTCAGACCATCACCAAGGGCGAAATCGCCTATCTGACCGTCTCCCTGGAAGTACGGGACGCATCAGAGCTGAAACTGGTCACCAATAAACTACTCAATGTGCGGGGCGTGACCAGCGTCAGCCGCACCGGAAAGGCGGTGCAGCCATGAGAGCTGTCGTTACCAGAGTCAAAAACGCTTCCGTCACCATTGACGGCAAGGTTCACGGCGCCATCGGCCAGGGATTCCTGGTGCTGTTGGGCGTTCACCAGACAGATACCCCGGCCCAGGCCGAGAAAATCGCAGACAAGATCTGCGGACTGCGAATCTTTGAGGATGCCCAGGGAAAAATGAACCTGAATCCCACAGATGCAGGCGCTGCCGAACTGCTGATTATCAGCCAGTTCACCCTGTTTGCCGACTGCAAATCCCGGCGGCCCGGATTCTCCGCCGCCGCCCGGCCGGAAACGGCCATCCCACTGTACGAACAGGTAATCCAAAGCTGCCGTGACCGGGGATTCACCGTGGCCACTGGCGAGTTCGGCGCAGATATGCAGGTGGCCTCCGTCAACGACGGCCCGGTGACCATCTTGCTGGACACCAATGAGCTTTAATTTTTATCGTCTCCTCAACGCCCTGCGCGCCCCCTTCAACCGCCGCCGGGAACACCGGGAGAAACACAATCATAACTGGAGGTTTCAAACGATGCTGATCAAATCCATGCAGGTGGGCTTTATCGGAACCAACTGCTACATTCTCACCGACGAGACGACCATGAAAACCGCCGTCATTGATCCCGGCGGAGATTCCAACATGATTTTGAACTATCTGGAACAGAATCACATGGACTGCGTGGCCATTCTGCTGACCCACGGCCACATGGATCACACCATGGGCGTGGACAATTTGCAGAAAGAGACCGGCGCGCCGGTTTATATCCACAAAAAAGACTGCGGCGCCCCCGGTACCCGTTCTATGGGATATCCCTACATCCCCACCGGCGAATACCGGTTCTATGACGAGGGCGACACTGTACCTGTGGGCAGCCTCACCGTGCAGGTGCTCTACACCCCGGGCCATACCCCCGGCGGCGTCACGCTCCTGTGTGAAAACGCCATGTTCCCCGGCGACACCCTGTTCAAAGACAGCTGCGGCCGCGTGGATTTGGACGGCGGCAACGCCACGGAAGAGCTGGCCTCTCTGAAACGGCTGGCCGAACTGCCCGGAGACTATGAAGTTTATCCCGGCCACATGGACACCACCACTCTGGCCCAGGAACGGATTTACAACCCCTATGTACGGGCAGCCCTGAGCGGCGTGACAGAATTCTAAAAAAATGCGAGGCATCCTCCGGGATGCCTCGCTTTGACAATAGGATGACTTTCCATGAGCTATATCCGCAATCAGAAAGAGGATCGCCCCGTTCTGGCCATCTGCTATGATTTTGATAAGACCCTGTCCCCAGACGATATGCAGGCCCAGGGATATATCCAATCCGTAGGCTACGATGTGGCACAATTCTGGCAAGAGGCCAACGCCCTGGCCACGGAAAACGATATGGACGCCAATCTGGCCTATATGTACAAAATGGTGCAGGAGGCAGAAGGGCATTTGGTGCTCACCCGGAAGGCCCTGGAGGACTACGGCGCCCAGGTGCAGCTCTTCCCCGGAGTGGACGGGTGGTTCCGACGAATGCAGGAACTGGGTCAAGCCCAGGGCGTGATCGTGGAGCACTATATCATCTCCTCCGGTCTGAAGGAGATGATCGAAGGCACCGCCATGGCAAAACGGGGAGAATTCAAAAAAATCTACGCCAGTTCTTTCTATTACAATGAACGCAACCTGGCAAAATGGCCCGCCCAGGCGGTGAATTTCACCAACAAAACCCAGTTCCTGTTCCGCATCTCCAAAGGCGTTCTGGACATCAACGACCCCGGTGTCAACGACTCCTTCCCCCCGGAAGAGATCCGGGTGCCCTTTCGGAACATGGTATACATCGGCGACAGCGACACAGACATCCCCTGCATGAAACTGGTCACTTCCTACGGCGGTCACGCCATCGGCGTGTACAACCCGGAAACCGGCGACCGCACCAAAGTGGACCGGCTGCTCCGGGAAGGGCGGATTCGATACTGTGCCCCGGCGGATTACCGGGAAGGTTCGCCTCTGGATCAGCTGCTCCGGCAGATTATCCAAAAGACCGCCGCCAATGAGCAGTTGGAGGACTGGCACAGCCGTGACAAAAAAAATGCAGAACACTCCCGCTGCCTATAAAGAACCCCTCGTCGGAAAGTTTTGTTTCCGACGAGGGGTTCTTTGTAAACGGGAAACAGAAAAGACAGGGTACCGAAGTACCCTGTCCTTTTTTGTTTGTACGAAACGGTGCAGAGAGAATTAGATCTCCATTGCAACCTGGTAACCCTCGCGGGTTGCCCACAGAGCGGTACGAGCCTGCTTTGCGTCGCCGATGACGTGAGCGGGGATGCCCAGCTCAGCGCACTTTGCCTGCAGGTCGTCGCTGGGACGAGAGGTGATACCGGTGCAGATGACGACGGAATCGAAGTCCTCGGCTGCCTCGGTAACAGTCTTCTCCTTGGTCTGACGGTTCACAGTGGTCACGGAGTACTTCACAGTGTTGCCCTCGATAGCAGTGACGTTGGAGAATCCCTTTGCAGTGATGCCGTACTTCTGGCACTCGGGACGGAAGAACATGGAGCGCAGCATGGTCAGGCCATTGCCGACTTTCTTCTTCTCCAGGCAGGTGACCTTGCAGCCACGCTCTGCCAGCAGCTCAGCAACTTCGCTACCCACGGAGCCGCAGCCAACCACGCAAACCTTACCGGTGGGATTGACTTCGCCCTTCACGACCTGGTACTGGGTGTACACATTGGGGCCGTCCACGCCAGCGATAGCGGGAGCAACATAATCAGCGCCGATAGCGATGATGACTTCATCGGGTTTCTCAGCGGCAATGACTTCGGGAGTGACCTTGGTGTTCAGGCGCACTTCGATGCCCAGACGCTCGACTTCCTTAGCCTCCCACTGGGCAGCCTCAGTCATCTCGTGTTTCATGGGAGCCACGCCTGCCAGCAGGAACTGACCACCCAGATGATCGTCAGCTTCGAAGATGACGGGCTTGTGGCCGCGCTGCTGCAGAATCTCTGCTGCCATCATGCCGCCCATGCCGCCGCCGATGATCATAACCTTCTTGGGATTCTCGGTCTTGGGCAGGCCGACATACTCCAGGCAGGTCATGGGGTTACGGGTGCAGGTGATGGTGGGCAGGTTGGGATCGATAACGGCATCGTAGCAGCCCTGATCGCAGCCGATGCACTTACGGATCAGTTCGGGATGGCCTTCTTTTGCCTTCTTTGCGAACTGAGGATCAGCGATCTGTGCACGACCGATACCGACCAGATCGAACTTGCCTTCCTCGATGACCTGGTTGGCCAGCTCGGGGGTATTGATACGGCCGACGCCCATGACGGGAATCTTGATCTGCTGTTTGATCTTGTAGATGTTCTCGATGTTGAAACCGGGCTCCAGCTCGTAGGGAGGAACTTCGTAAACGGTAGCAAAGGACATTGCGTTACCGCGGGACAGGCTGGCCACGTCCACGCCCTTGTCAGCAGCGATGTTGATGAAGTCAACGATCTCCTGCTCGGTCATGGTCTCGGGCATCAGCTCGTCGATGCAGTCAACACGCATGAAGAACGGCATATCCTCGGGGATGTTTGCGCGGACTTCTTCCACGATCTCCCACAGGAAACGGCAACGGTTCTCGAAGGAGCCGCCGTACTCGTCGGTACGATGGTTGGTGCCGGGAGACAGCATCTCGTGAGGCAGGTAGCTGTGTGCAGCATGGAACTCAACAGCGTCAAAGCCGGCAGCAACAGCCATCCGTGCGCCGCGGCCGAAGATCTTCACGATCTCCTGCAGACGCTCCACGGAGCAGGTGTCGGGAGTTTCCAGCTTGTTGGTCTCGTCAAAGAACTGCTGGGGAGTGAAACCGCCGTGCCACAGCTGGATGCTCATCTTGCCGCCCACTTCGTGAACAGCGTCGGTCAGTCTCTTCAGCTGGTTGACGTCTTCGTCCTCATACAGGCCCATGTACATGTAGGCGTGGGGTTCGGGGCAGACGGATGCAACTTCGAAAACGTTCAGAGCGCAGCCAGCCTTTGCCTTTGCCACATGGTAGCCGATCATGTTATCATCAATGAAATGTTTTGCGCGGGTCATCTTAGTATTCATGCCGGGCAGCACGATACGGTTCTTCAATTCCAGCCCTCTGATTTTAATGGGGCTAAACAGTGCTTCGTAGGCCATGGGTAATCTCTCCTTTTTTGCTCTGGCACTCAGCCAGTGATTTTGTTAAATTATATCACAAGTCTATTGTCACTTGTATGTCAATTTCTTTAAAAATACTAAAAAGTATGCAAGTTTCCTTTCTTCGTTTCTCAAAAACACAGCAAAGTGCACAAAAAAGAGGCGAGGAATTTTATTCCTCGCCTGTCTCTTCCGATTCTGTTTCTGGTTCTGCCTCTTTTTCCGTTTCAGTCGGGGGCTGCGTTTTCTGCGCTTTCTGTTCTTCCAGTTCTTCCTGGGCCTGCTGCTCCCGGAGTTTGGCGCTGACGCAATAGGCCCGTACCGCCTCCAGAAGGAGTTCCCGCTGGGCCTGCTCGAAAATGCGCTCGCCCAGGATTTCCGGCGTGTCCGTCCGGAGCACCGGCACCGCTCTCTGCTCCAGCACCCGGCCCACCCGGCCTTCCTCATCCGCCAGATATGCCGTGGCGCCGGTCAGCCGAACCCCCCGAAGGATCGCAGCCTCCACTGCCTCCTGCTCCCGCAGATTTTCAAAAGCAGGAATCAGGGAGGGGAACACTCCGATGGTTCTGCCGCTGTAATACCGGGCAGCCGGCCCCATTCCCGGGGCAAACCCGGCCAGCACCACCAAATCCGTATCAATGTCTTTCAGCATATTCAGCAATGCCAGACCGTAAGACCCGGTGTTGGGAAACAGGTGCTCATCCACCACATAAGCCGGCACATTGCTGCTCCGGGCACTCCGCAATGCCGGAGCCTCCGGATCTGAGGAGACCACGCCGGCGATCTCCAGATTATCGATCTCCTGAAAAAACGCACTGTCCAGCAGGCAGCGCATCCGTCTGCCCTCTCCGGACACCAAAATCGCCGCTCTCACCATGATGTTCGACCCTTCCTCTCTCCGCAGGTGTAAAATTCATATCCTTCATTTTAGCAAAGGCTGGTGGAAAAATGCAAGGAACATACTGGTTACACTTCGGTTTCAAAACGCAAATCCTCTCCGATTTTCTGTCGTTTTGTGGGGAAAACACGGAAAATGGCCCCTTAAAATCCACCATTTTGTCGACAGAAACAAGCATTTTTTCTCTGGCTCGCCGGGTTTTCTTTTCCCTCATTTTATGATATAGTATCCTTTAAGATGATATAAGACAACTTGACCAGGCAGACAGAAAGGAATCACCTGACATGACAACAGTGTATCTGATTCGCCACGCTGAGGCGGAAGGCAATTATTACCGGCGCATCCAGGGGCAGTGGGATGGGCAGATCACCGCTCTGGGGCATCGGCAGATCGAGGCTCTGGCAGAACGGATGAGATCGGTCCCGATCGACGCGGTATACTCCAGCGACTTGACGCGGACCATGACCACCGCCGGCGCCATTCTGAAATATCACGACCTGCCCCTGCACACCGATCCCCGGCTGCGGGAGATCCGTATGGGGGTCTGGGAAGGAAAAAGCTGGGGCGATGTACTCTGGAATGACGCGGAACAGTACCGCCTGTTCAGTGACGATCCCGGTCTCTGGCATGTAGAGGGCAGCGAATCCTGGGAGCACCTGCAAAATCGAATTTACACCGCCGTAACGGATATTGCCGCCCGGCACGACGGGCAGACCATCGCCATCGTCTCCCACGGCACCGCTATCCGGGCGCTGATGTGCCTGCTCGGGGGCGTGCCCAGCTGTCAGATTCACTCCGTCCCCCACGGGGACAACACCTGCGTCAGTCTGCTCCACGCAGACGGCGGCACACTGACCGTGGAATATGCCTGCGACAACTCCCACCTGGGAGATGACCTGAGCACCTTCGCCAAGCAGACCTGGTGGCGCACCGGCAGAGATGTCGGCAACCTGCGGTTCCGACCGCTGAATTTTGCAGAGGAGTCCCAGTTCTATCTCCAGTGCTATTCCGATTCCTGGCAAAACTCCCACGGGAACACAGAGGGATTCGTTCCCGCACTGTACCTGTTTTCCGCCCAGCGCTGGCAGTCGGAACACCCCGACGCAGTGGCCGTAGCACTGGAAGGAGATACCCCGGTGGGCATCATCGCACTGGATACCCAGCGGGGCGTAGAAGACGGGGCAGGCTGGATTGGTTTTCTGTATCTGCTGCCCGAACAGCGGGGCAAACGATATGCCTGCCAACTGTTGGGCTATGCCTCATCGCTGTATACGCAGCTGGGCCGCAAACGGGTGTGTCTCCATGTATCGGAGGACAACACCCACGCCCAGGGATTTTACCGGCATACCGGCTTTCACCAGATTGGCGAGAGCATCGGTGTGGGCGCACCGCTCATGCTGATGGAAAAAGAACTGAGCGGCGGTGTGCTGCCTTTGCCGGAAAACTGGTAACCCTCGAAACAACTGACAAAAAGGATGGAACAGATGTACCCTGAAGTATTTCTCCCCGTTTCAAAAGAAGATATGCAGGATCGCGGCTGGTGGTGGTACGACTTTCTGGTCGTCACCGGCGATGCCTATGTAGATCACCCCTCTTTCGGCCCCACGGTCATCGCCCGGGTGTTGGAAGACGAGGGATTCCGGGTGGCCATTCTGGCGCAGCCGGACTGGCATTCCTGCCAGGCATTCACCGACATGGGCCGGCCCAAACTGGGCGTACTCATCGGTGCCGGCAACCTGGACTCCATGGTGGCGCACTACACCGCCGCCAAAAAGCATCGGAGCGAAGACTTTTATTCCCCCGGCAAGCGGGCCGGGCTGCGTCCGGACCGGGCCACCATCGTCTATGCCAACCGCGCCAGAGAGGCTTTTGGCCCGGATATGCCCATCATCATCGGCGGACTGGAGGCATCTCTGCGCCGATTTGCCCATTATGACTACTGGGAGGACAAAGTCCGCCGGAGCATTTTGTTTGATGCCCCTGCCGATATCCTGACCTACGGCATGGGCGAAAACGCCACCCGGGAAATTGCCCGGCGGCTGAAAAAAAAGGAAAAAACCTCTACCATGACCGATATCCGGGGCACAGCGGTCATTGTAGACGACCCCGCCCAGTGCGTCTACCCCAGCGTGACGCTGCCCGGATTTGAAGAAGTCACCGCCGATAAGGTAGCCTACGCCAACGCCACCCGCATGGAATATGAGGAGCATGACGCCGTCCGGGGACGGGCGCTGATTCAGCCCCATGGCGGGAAATACCTGCTGGTCAATCCTCCCCAAATGCCCCTGTCCACCCAGGAACTGGATGCGGTGGCCGACCTGCCCTACACCCGGGAAGTGCATCCCATGTATGACGACATGGGCGGCGTGCCTGCCATTGAAGAAGTGCGGTTTTCCAGTATCCATAACCGGGGCTGCATCGGCGGATGCAATTTCTGCGCGCTGGCTTTCCACCAGGGCCGGATGGTCACCTCCCGCAGCCATGCCTCCGTCATTCGGGAAGTGACCGCCATGACCAAGCACCCCCTCTGGAAAGGGTATGTCTCCGATGTGGGCGGCCCCACCGCCAACTTCCGCCACCCCTCCTGTCAAAAACAGCTGGAGCACGGAATGTGCCCCAACCGGCAGTGCCTGGCGCCCACCCCCTGTAAAAATCTGGACGCAGATGAGTCGGATTACCTGACTCTGCTGCGGAAACTCCGGGGCATCCCCGGTGTCAAAAAGGTGTTTGTCCGCTCCGGCATCCGGTATGACTATATGCTGTGCGACAAAAGCGGCGAATTTTTCTCCGAATTGGTGCACTATCATGTGTCCGGCCAGCTGAAAGTGGCTCCCGAACACTGCGTCAATTCCGTGTTGGATTACATGGGCAAGCCCCACATCGAGGTCTACGAGAAATTCATGGACAAATACCACCGTCTCAATGACCGGTACGATAAAGAGCAGTATATCGTCCCCTATCTGATGAGCAGCCATCCCGGCTCCACCCTGCAGGACGCGGTGGAACTGGCAGAATATCTGCACAAACGGGGCCGCGTCCCCGAGCAGGTGCAGGATTTCTACCCCACCCCCGGCACCATTTCCACCTGTATGTACTACACGGAAATCGACCCCTGGACCATGAAACCGGTCTATGTGGCCAAAACGCCCCACGACAAAGCCATGCAGCGGGCACTGCTCCAGTGGACGCGCCCGGACAAGCGGAAACTGGTAATCCAGGCGCTGAAAGAGGCAGGGCGTACAGACCTGATCGGCTACGGCAAAGACTGTCTGGTTCGTCCGGAGCGGCCTCAGTCCTCCCGAAAGGAAGACGGCCGAAATCAGTCCGGAAAGAAACCTGCACAGTCTTCCCGGGAAAAAACGACCCGGGGCGCGGTTTCCCGCAATGACCGGGGCCAGGATCGTTCCCGGCGTTCCAAGGGCGGCGCTTCCGCGTCCAACGCCGGGCGCAAGGGAGGAAAGCGGCGATGAGCCCCTTTGCGATCGGTGCGATCTATCTGCTGGCAGTCAATCTCCTGTTGTTCGCCCTGATGGGCATTGACAAATACAAGGCCCGCCGCGGCCTGTGGCGGATTCGGGAGTCCACCCTGTTTCTCTTCGCCCTGTTGGGCGGCAGTCTGGGTGGAATCCTGGGGATGCGGTGTTTTCACCACAAAACGCTGCACAGATCCTTCCGCTATGGATTTCCCGCCATTCTGGCTGTCCAGCTCCTATGCGCCGTATACCTATTATATACATAATGTTTTGTTCACTATCCATTATTCAAAATCATGGATAGTGAAATTTTTTTGATATTTTAACCATAAAATCGATTTTGTCTATTGCTTTTTCCAAAGCTTTCGGTTACAATGTTAACAATCCGGACGTTTTCTGTTCACAGAACGTACAAAAATCAAGGAGGTATTTTTTGTGGAAACGAAAAACTATGATGGCTACATGAAA